>Ga0214921_10000124_pt1 | contig 146117 bp, 145 predicted proteins | sample LL1505_MetaG_FD_177992 | JGI IMG/M metagenome (GOLD analysis project Ga0214921, IMG submission 177992) | Freshwater microbial communities from Lake Lanier, Atlanta, Georgia, United States - LL-1505 | ecosystem: Environmental > Aquatic > Freshwater > Lake | place: USA: Georgia | collected... | reverse complement strand
ACATATTTTTAATCTCTATCAGAGGATAAATATATTTATCCGCCGATAGGATATGGGTCATCAGTTGTTTTGTAGCCATTTGGCTACAAAACCTCGGATAGACCTTAACACATCTAAAATATAAATAATTATTTTCTTCGTTTTGTTTTACATCACAAGGGAACCCACAATTTAACGAATGTGTTTTCTCTTTGATACATTTCTTCTACGTTTTGTTTTTTTGGCTCTTTTTCTGCGAGTTCCACCTCGTTTTTCTTCTAAAACTAAACGTTGTGTTTCATTTTTAGGTGTAAGATTGTGTTTTTTTATTACACCAAGTGAAAGACTTTTTAGAGTTGGTGGAATGATTGCTTTTGGGAATTTGACTTCAAGTTTATAAATATTTATATTCATCGCTTTTTCTACGTAGAGTTCTGTTACATTTGGGTCTTTGTTTGGGTCTTCATTACGTTTTTTGCCTATTTTATGACCTTCATCAACATCAACTTCATTTTCTTCATTATCACGCCAATCATCATTTTCTTCATTATCGTGCAAATCATCTAGGGTTTCCTTGACCGCGTCTAAAGCATTTTCATAAGTAGTAAAAGCATTAGGTATGAATAATTCACCATTCATAATAACTACATACACGAACTCTTTATTATCTGCCATATCTATATATATAGATATAGATATTTTTTTTTGCTCTATAAAATGGGCGTTTTAAATGAGAAAAGGTGTAAAACAACAAGTTAACCAACTTAAAAATACATTAACTCAATCCGCAAAAGATGAACCAGTATCATACTTACAAAAATAATAAGTATGATAACTAATGCTATTCTCAAGCATAAAAAACCGCCCCCTAATATATAATGATGGAAGAATATAGACTCGATAATTTATCCCCAGAATGGGGAATCATGTTAACTCTACAAAACGCGATCAATATACGTATAGGCACGCAAGCATGGAAAAAATATATCAATGCCGCATTCTGGAATTATATATCCACCCCCATTAATTTTACGATCACCCTTTTCACAGCATTATCTGCTGGTGAAACTGGCACAAATAGTTCGTTCCTAACACAAAGGCAATTGTTTTATATTTTATCCATTTCCTTTGTTCTCTCCGTAATAAACACCTTTTTCAAATTAAAAGACAAGGCAATAATGAATTACGACGCATTGAAGCAATATGAAATATTCGGTTCTGAATTCGAAAAAATCTACTATACAAATGTGGAAACAAGCGACGATTTGCGGAAGAAATATGAAGCATATGTAAGTTTACAGGAAGACATTAACAAATATAATACAAGTGGTGGTATTGACAATGTGAATTATTTAACCGAAGTCATCTATTTATGCATGAAACCATGTTTCGAAGATAGGATGAAACGAATCCCCTATCGTGACCGGTTTTGGGTGTTGGATGGTGTTCCTATGGATAGATATCCAAACAGTTTTCCAATTGATATTGAGAACCTATTTCGCCATGATTTTAGTACAGATGCATCGTTTCAAACAAACCCCCATCAACCTATAAGAAAAGGTGGTTTAGATCGTGATGATGCGGATTTAAGAGGTAATAAGCTTACGAAAAGTCCAGGGGCGGCATTAAAACGTGTTGCTCGCGATCCAGAAATGGATGACCACGATGATAATGTTACGGTGCGCAGTACTTCGCCACTTCCATCCACTGAACCTGGGTCTAGACCTAGACGATATAGAAGTAAATCCCCTCCACGTCGATCACCACCTCGGTATCCACCTCCGTATCCACCATCTCCATCCCCACCTCCGTCTCCTTCACCCAAATTACCTAGAACTAGAAGATCACGTTCTATCACGCCACCGATTCCTCCGAAAAACACATTTATATCAATCACGGAGCCTCCGCGAGAAAGAATCGACATTTCAAATCCTGGCAATAGGCCGTCTACAGAAATCATTAAGATATTTCGACGAAATTTACGTAGAAATGTTCCGGAAAATTCGGATCTATACAAATATGTATCAAAAGACATTGTCATTGATTATCTAAGTAAAAATCCAGGATATAATGGAGAACTTATCAATTGCTTAGAAACGTATGGATTATACATAAGCGCATTTCGAAGTTTTTATGCACACAACGATTTGTCATATTCTGCATTATATAACATACTTATTGAACTTATGTTAGGGTTTGGCCTCGATCATATTGAAGCAAATAAACATTTATTTGAAATCGTCTCTGTAAATTTAGCTACAGCGGTTTACAAATTTGGCATGGAAACTATTTATTATGATAAAGCAGATTCTGAAACCTCTACTCCCAAAATGATAAGAGAATTAACAGAAAAATATAAATCAATGGATATTTTCAATTATTTTACCGAAGAAGAACTATATAATGATTTTCAAACGATAAAACATGATGAAAGTTATGACAAAAATCCCCTATTATTATTTAGATACAATATTAAAGATGACCTTAATAATGCAGATTGTACAACCCAAAAAAATCATTATAAAATACTTAGTGACGCTATGAAGAATAAGCAAATAAACTATAAATACGTGGCCATGTATTTTATTTTGCATTTTGGATTAAATTACTTCGATGCAATTTTAATTTTATATAATTTATTTAAGTATCAAGGCCATATAGAAATACAAATGATAAATATTAGTATATTAATCGATAGTATTAGTATCAATCGATATTTTACAAAAGAAGAGCTTGAAAATAAAAATAGAACCAACACAAATTTGGTAACAGCATTTTTGGAAAAAAAACTCAATACCGAACCGAAAGAAAGGGATTATGTAAAATATGAAAACATGGATTCGTTTTTAGATGTAAATGTTTGGTATGAAGAAGGACTGCAAAGAGGAATGTGTGAAGAATTATTAGAGTTCATTAAAGAGAACAATGTGGACAAAAAATATACAAATCGCGATTTAATTATAGATTTGAGTAAATATTTACCCCATTATTTTGTTTTGTTTTTACTAATAAAGGAAAATAGATAGAGATAGAAGTATCTTATTTATTCAAGAAAAATTCGAGTTGTTTCGAGGAATGATTATTCATAGAGATAAGAATAACACCAATAATGATAGCAAAAATGCCCAAAAGTCCATACAAATTCAATCGCTCATTCAATAATAAATAAGCAATAATAAGAGTAAACGCTGGTGAAGAATAGACAAGAGCTGATATAATAGATGACTCGTGATTTTTTAGTATGTAATAGTAAATTACATTTGCCATAAAAATGGTAAATATGGGAAGACCGACTAAAATGCCGATATCTCTGGATGTTAGTTTTTGTATATCAGTTGCAACATCTCTATATTTATAGATAGAAAGAATGATAGTAAGAGAACAATACACAATGCTCGACGAAAGCATAATCGTTATAGAATTGTATTTATTCAGTAAATGTTTATGAATAATAGGTTGTATTCCCCATAAAAATGAAATGAAAATAGCAAGAATAATATAAATATCCATATTTATATCATCCGAAAATAAAATAACGTCTGTATTCATTGCACCATGAGGGGATTGAACCCTCGATCTTATCCGTGTAAAGGATATGTGATAACCACTACACCAATGGAGCATATTGTCTCCGAGTTACCTGGATCGAACAGGTTACATTATGATATCTATACTACTACTATAGTTATATAGTCATACGCTCTACTAACTGAGCTAAACACGGAGACAATATATATACTCTGTATTTTTCTATATTGTTTTACACTTTTTTCAATTATTGTGCGTTTTCAAACCGCAAACATAACATATATACACGGTTAAAGGATGTAAAGGGTACTACTTATATCATATAGAAAAAAATGGATTATGTTTATGTATTAATTTATGGAAGTGAATGGGAAGATATAGTTATATTATTATCAAAGGAAGATGCTATAAATGAATCAATCGCCCACCCAAATGCTAGAGTTGAAATTTTTAGTAAAAATAACAATTTGGGATACACACCTAGTTATAATTATTACAAAAATGGAGAACTCATTCAAAATTCGTAATGTGTGTAAAAAAACATAAAAAAATAACCTATAAATCTATCATATCCTATATACGAAATGATAGATTTGCATAGCGATACTGTAACAAAACCCACACAACAAATGCGCGAAGCCATGTCGCTAGCAGAAGTTGGCGACGATGTTTCAGAAGAAGATCCCACAGTAAAGATTCTAGAGCAGCGTATTGCAAATATGTTTCAAAAAGAGTCGGCACTTTTTTTCCCATCAGGGACGATGAGCAATTTAATCTCTATCGGTGGATAAATATATTTATCCACCGAAAGGATATAGGCTATTCACCGATTTGTAGCCAATTGGCTACAAAACCGCGGATAGACCTTAACAGCAATAATGGCATGGTGTCCGAATCGTGGTAGTGAAATGATTGTAGGCGACAATAGCCATATGTTTTTATTTGAACAAGCCGGAGCAGCACAATTTGGCGGAGTTTCAATACGCACAGTACCAAATCTATCAGATGGAACCATGGATATTTCTAGTATTCGCAATGCCATTCGCGATGATGATATACATGAACCAACCACCACATTAATAAGTGTTGAAAATACGCACAATGCATGTGGCGGCAAAGTTCTTCCGATTCAATTTCTAGAGGATTTACATCGAGTTGCCAAAACAACCAAAATACCGATTCATATGGATGGTGCACGTATATGGAATGCCCTCACAGAATACAAAACACATCCGTATGAAATAGCAAAATATGTAGATTCATTGTCAGTTTGTTTATCCAAGGGACTCGGATGCCCTATTGGTTCTCTTCTTATTGGGTCCAAAGACTTTATCCAAAAAGCAAGGCGCATTCGCAAAGGCCTTGGTGGCGGAATGCGACAAGTCGGAATAATTGCCGCCGCCGGCATAGTGGCACTCGATGACTTTGAAAATAATATATTGGAAAAAGACCATATTCGAACCCAGCGTATAGCAAATGCAGTCGAAACGATTCCAGCGTTTAAACTAATGACGCAGACAACCCATACAAATATACTTTTTTTACACCTTTTCTCATTTAAAACGCCCATTTTATATAATCAATTTTTTATTAAAATTATATAAAAATATTTTGTAATTACACATTAAATGAATGTTGAAGAATTAATTAATAAAAATAAATTATTAGAAGAAGAGAATAAAGAGTTAAAAGAAAAACTTAAAAAATATACTGCTCCTGCTAGACATAAAACATATTATGAAAATCATAAACAAGAACTATTAGCAAAAAATAAAGAATATAAGGTGCCTCTTGAAAAGAAAAAAGAATATGCTAGAACTGCGTATTTGAATAAAAAAGAAAAACTTAAAAAAAAAACAGAACAAAATGAAAAATCTATGGAAGCAAATATTTAGGATGTTTTATATAATTATGCGGATTATTATATAAAAATAAAATATTTAGTAAATATATAGAATGGTGAAAAAGAAAAAACCAAAAGGCATATTCCAAGAATTTAGGAATAATGAAAAATCTGCTTATAAAACTTTCAAAATACCACTCAAAACCATACTTATTCATCGTGATACTATACAACCAGTTATAAACAATTTAGTTTTTGAAATGAATGATTTAGTTATTCATACATATCAATTTATTCGGTTATATATTTTAGACAAATATACCAAAAATCAACCATTACCAAACATAGATGAAACATTTATTTTGTATTGTGTAAAAACATTAGGTTCAAGAGATAATAGAGGCAAGAAAGGAAAAGATACAGAACTTTTAGAAATTTTAGAACAATTCTACAAAACCGAATACCAACCATTACTTAATCACGAAAAAACCAATTTGAAAAATACTACGTTTTTATTACCTTATTTAGCAACACAAATACACACATCGCTTCATAACAATTTTCAAGAACATTTTATTCAGCATTTCTTACGATTTATAAATAAAACAACACATGAAATTACCGAAGATAAAGCAACTTTATTCCAATTCAAAAAGCAATTATTAGAATTGAATGAAACAGATGAAATATTTTCTAACTGGAAACTTACTCATTTATCTCATATATTGCCTAGTGAAATTAAAAAGTCAATTCATTACGATATTAAGGTGAGACCATTTGAGTATTTGAATGGAATGTTATATATGAATTCAGTATTAGAAAACCAAGAAAATAAATTATTTCAACCATTACCATTACGAAACAATATCATTCCAAAACATATTATTATTGATACAGCAAGTTTGATAAATTTATTTTGTCCTGAAAAAGATAGTAAAGGTAATAAAGTGAAGAAGGGTGAATTATTAAGTAATATAAAAGATAATCAGAATGAAGTATGGTCTAATTTTTTAGACCTGAAAAATAAAATATTCAAAAATAAACATTATCAATTTCATAACCAAATACAAACTGACGGAATTAGTTGTTGTTTGTTATTTATCAGAAAAGATTTGAAAGATAAAAAATGGGGTTCAAGAGTGCCTGTTTTACAAGAACAAGATTTTTACAATATAGAAGATTTATCCATAGAACAATTAGATACTTTGAAAGGTAGAAATATTGTAGGTTGCGATCCTGGTAAGCGTTCATTAGTATATATGATGGATAAAAATGGAAACAAACTACAATATACAGCACCACAAAGAAAACGAGAAAGTAAATCAAAAACAAATCAACGAATTTTATTAGAGGAAAGAAATAAAAATGGCATTATAGAAAAAGAAACTCATTTATCATTTCAAAATAGCAAATCAGTTGATTATAATAAATTCAAAATATATTTAGTAGAAAAGAATAAATTGAATATAGAAACAACTGAATTTTATAGGAGAGAAACATGGAGAAAAATGAAGTTTAGACAATATAGTTATGGTAAGAAATCCATAGATACATTTTTGAATAAAATCAAAGAAACATTTGGAGAAAATATCCTGATTGGTTATGGAAATTGGAGTAGGAGTAGTCAAATGAAGTTTTTTATGCCTACCATGAATAAAGGATTAAGGAAACTAATTCATAAAAAATATGATACAATAACTATAAATGAATGTAATACAAGTAAAAAATGTTGCGATTGTAATAATGATTTAGAATATTACAAAGATAAAGAAGGGAAGAAAGTATTTAGATTATTGGTTTGTTCTAACTGCGTGAGTTGCGAAAACAAAAAAATCGTATTTAGAACAAGAGATGCTAATTCCTCAATAAACATAATGAAATTAACAAGTTGTTGGATAAAAAAACAAGAACGACCTTTATGTTTTCAAATTTCGTCTTTCACATCTTCAATTAAAAACAAGGAAGATGAAAAAGTAAGACCATCGTAGGTGAAATTCCTACTATTGATTTTACATTTTTTCTTATTTTTTTGCCTAATAAAATGGGCGTTTTAAATGAGAAAAGGTGTAAAGACCGTAAATAGACCAGCTCATGAAATTTATCTAGACATGAAGGCCCATGGAATACTTGTTAGTGTTTGGGGGGCAAATTTAATTTGACTTGTTATTCATCGAGATATAGACGACGCAATGATAGATCGAACCATTATTGTATTGCGAATTATGTAGATACTTTATATACTTATAGTTATTTTTTTGTTTTATTGTTTTTTGTTTTTCGTTTTCTAGAAATATTTTTCTTTATTTTTTTGCCGACATTTTTATGTGATGCAGTCAACCGACGACGAAACATTCTTACATCTCTTTTTGATATTTTATTATTAGAAGTAAATACCGAACATGACAAATCAATAAATATAATATTTTCTGCTCCCATTCCAGATAATAGGTCAATTAAATCGAATAAAGTTATATATTTATATTCATCACCTAATAATTCAAACACGTCAGAATTAGAAAGATTATAAATAATTATTTTATTAAACCCCTTATTAGCGATTATATTATCATCTATATCCAATTGACTTAATTCATCCGGTGTGAATTTTAAGAATAATTTATTCGTAATAACATCTCCTGTTTCAAACCTGTTTATAGTAAACATAGTGTCTTTATTTTGTAAAAAATTCTCCTGATCATCTGATATATTATTATGTCTTCCTTTTTTGGAATGCTCCTTTTCTATACCCTTGACATTTTCAGCATTTTCTTTTATAAATTTGGTTTTCAAGTCAGATACAAAATCTATCATCTTTTTCTTATAGCCTTCAAATAGTCGCTCTGATTGCATAGGTTCTCTTAACCATTTGTTGGTTTCTACTGCCGTTCTCGTTATGTCGCTTAAGTTATTATAATTTTCAAAAGTGGATATATTTGGAACACCAGGCGATACAGCATTTAATTTGATAATAAATTTATTTTCTACGTTTTTTGTTTGAGGATTACCAGAATTATCCAATGGTATTTCTCCATGTAAATTTATTCCAACAATAAAGGTTTTGTCCATTTATTTATGGTTAGATAATTTTACACGTTTTTATTATTGTAAAAATGTCTACCTAGCTATAAATAGCAGCAACGGTTCTACCGCCATTAATTCGCGCATCTGCGGAATGCTGATAATTCGATGTAGCAAAACACCTTACTAAAAACCGGTCATTTCCATCATATTTTGGGAAAAAGGGAGAACGCCCATGAACCGCCATGCGGTTATCAATAAATATAATTTCACCTGGTTTTAAATTATGTCGTATTCGGTGTTGGTAATAAATATCTACTATTCTTTTAATCATTTGATTTGCGGCATCATTTACGCCATACATCAAATCTTGATCGAACACCAATTGGTGTTTCGCAGTTCCATCATCCATCACAATCGTCTCTATTATGGGCATAGGTCCGCGTACATCGCCTTCGATAAATCTACGCCAGTATACCAAAGTGGCTGTTTTAACAATTCGATTTCAGTCTCTGTTAAATTATCCAAAATCGACTGGATGGGTAAAATATAAGTAAACGCAGAATCGTCGCCACGCAAACATGCTAAACTCAAAAAATGTGGGCGTAATCGCGAAAATGCTTGTTCAGTATGAATTTCGAGTTCTGTATTGCTTCCTATACTCGTTTGATCATTGGCCATACTCTTAACTGGGACAACATCTTGGAATAATCGACCATAACCCTCTGCCAAGATTTCGGTAGTAGGGGTCGCCAACTTCAACGGCCTGGCTAGATCCACCGATAGAGATTAATCTTGGAACAGATGGTATGCCTTTATAAAAAAATAAAAAAATAAAAAAATAAAAATATTATGTTCTCATAATATATATGAAATATACACTATATATATTATTCTTTTTTCTACTAATAGGTTCTCTAATATTGAGTTATTTTTATGTAAAAAGAGAAAATTATGAAAATAATAACAATAATAATTCAGAAATACCCCTCAATGTTTTTCTAACATGGAAAACAAAGGAGCTACCACCAAAAATGCAAAAATCGGTGGATAAATTAAAACGTGAAAACCCAGAATTTACTTACCATTTATTTGACGATAATGATTGTCATAATTTCATAAAAGAGAACTTTAATGAGGATGTAGCAAATGCATATGATTCTCTTATTCCAGGAGCATTCAAAGCTGATTTGTGGCGATATTGTGTTCTATATAAAAGAGGTGGAATCTATTTGGATATAAAATATCATACGGTAAATGGATTTAAATTAATCAACTTAACTGATAAGGAATATTTCATAAGAGATATTGAGGCAAGTGGCTCTGGTATATATAATGCATTTATGATTTGCAAACCAGGCAATCAAAAAATGTATAATTGTATTACCAAAATTATTGAGAACGTAAAAAATAAATATTATGGAAATGTCGTATTTGAACCGACTGGACCCCTGTTATTATTAAAAGAATTCAATGATGAAGAATTAAGAAATTTACCACCAATTGGATTATCAGAAGAAAAATGTCCTACAAAAACATGCATTTCCATGAATAATGTTCCCATCTTAGCCATTTATAAAGAATATAGAGAAGAACAGAAGGCATTTTTTTCCAAAGAAAAAACGAAATACTATTATGATTTGTGGAATGAGCGGAAAATATACAAAGAATAGATCTATATACACCTATTTATTGTAAAAAATGTAAAATATATATTTTTGATAAAACTGCATAGAAACAAAAGCCCAACAACAATAATAATATGTCACTCTTTTGTTCGACAAATTTACATACACAAAATGAATTATTAATGAAAAGTTTAATGGAGTTTTATAAAAATAAGGATAATATTCAGAAGATGATGCGTATTATCAATGGTGATTCAAAAATTTCATTAAGAATTGTAGATTGGTTTGTTACAAATTTTGCGAAGAAATACTATACAGTCTATGATATGGATGATGGTAAAGATACAATGCGGTTCAAAGTGCACAATGATTATAAATTAAAATTAAAGGCATATTCGAAACGTAGATTTGATGTTTTTTGCAGGTGGGAGCGAATTACTGTACCCTATGACAGTAACAACTACATTGAAACCACCATCGGACAATTGAACTTTTTTAAGTGGGCCATTGAGAATAAGATATTAGAATTTATTGAGGAAAATTATACACACATTGAGAATGATATGAATCATCGTAATAGCACGTCTAAGAAGCGAGGAACTATGGATTCTGAAAGTTCCACAGATAGTGTGGATACTGATTCTACCAATGGTTCAAATAATAACAGTAGTGGAAAAACACGAAAAAAAAGGGAGGAGTTATCTGTTTCTGCATGCAAATGTATTAAGAAAGAAACGGTGAATATTATTGTGAAATTTAACTAACTAACTAACTAACTAACTAACTAACCAAGTAGCATCTTCGCTCTCTTTTATTGCGAAAGATCCAAATATTTATGAATATCTTGAATCCACTCAGTTACAATGGATGGAGAGGTATAAATATCAATATTTCCGTCCAATTCCATTTTTTCCTTTTTCGAAACAACAACTTTCATCATGTCGTCATGGTATTTTCCGCAATTCTGCAAATATTCGATCGGAATATTGCTTTCTCCTGTTCGGCTACGCAATTTGATTCGCTCGTTGCAAATCTCATAATTCGTATTTACATAAATGATACCATGAATCGGAAATTCATTGGCGAATGTATCGAACCAGCGCTTATATATTTGATAATTTACATCTTCAATAAAACCTCCGTCAAACAACATTTTTGCAAAAACATATTTATCAGTATAAAGTGATCGTTCAGTAATAATGGTTGCATTTGGGTGTTCTTCGCAACATTTCTTTAATAATGCAAGACGTGAAATATAGGCCATCATTTGAAATGGGAATGAATACTTGGCCTGGTCTTGATAAAACTTTTGCAACATAGTCGTTCCCTCTGAATCTTTAATCGATTCCCATTCATCCACCGGTTCTTGTAAGAAGATAACATTTGGGTTATATTTATAATGATCCTTTAAATTTTCAAGCAAAGTGGACTTTCCAGAGCCGATATTTCCTTCGATGGTAAAAATGCGCGACATGATAATTGTATCGTTTATAATAATTATAATAAGGATTAGTATAATTATTTTTATAGCAATTCATGAAAATCAATTTTTTATTTTACTCACTTCCAAAATAACCACCTTTGCCGGTAGTTAAATCGGTTAATCTGGTAATAATATCGTTTTTATCCTTCATAATTTCCTTAATCAAATCCTTAATTGAAATCATTCCAATAAACTCATTATTCGATTCATCAATCACTAGTAGATGTCGAATATCTTTAACTAACATTTTATTCATGCATTGTTCAATGGTATCACCCTTTTTTGCGATAATTAAATTGGGCTTGTAAGTGCAAATCTCCTTAACTTTAACGGTTTTATCATCTTTACCCAACGCAGAAACTTTATTTATGTAATCACGCTCCGATAAAACACCAACAACATTATTCTCTTTATCGGTTACAGCAAGGCAACCAATATTAAACGCAGAAAACCTTTGTACTGCATTGTTTGCATTATTATCCTCACTAATCTTAAAATCGATCTTATGATAACATGAATTTTTAAATGCGGATAACGCGGATACTGTATTTTTGGAGGTTGTTGATAACAAACGGCGTGCAATCATTTTTATAATTATAACCCAATACTTTTTATATTGTTTTACACATTTTGTAAAATAATAATTTATTAAGGTCTATCCGCGGTTTTGTAGCCAATTGGCTTTTGCAAAGCTTAAAATCAGTGAATAGCCTATATCCTTTCGGTGGATAAATATATTTATCCACCGATAGAGATTAATTGTTTGATTTCCATGTGCCAATGTAGTCATGTTTTGCATATTTACCAAAATATTGACGTTTGGGATAATCTAATATATGTATTCTATCTGAATTATCGAAATTGAGATAAGCCAATGTTACAAAGTCTGGACCAGTCGTTTTATATACATACTCTTCTGATTTCGCAACATAGTGTTTAATGTAGTTGTTTACGTTATTGTGAATATTATCAATCAAATACTTGATAAATAAGTTCTTGGGTTTCGCTGCAAGGCCATATTGTCCCAAAAGGAAATATTGGCCTCTTGCACAAAAATTATTGAATCGAAATGCGGAACATGCCTGATCATTTATGTGCTCATCAATTGGAAATACAGAATCGTATTTCAATAAATCATCTAGAGGTTGAAGTGCCATAATATCTAAATCAAAATAAAATCCACCAAAGTGATAGATCGCTATGTATCTAAAAAAATCCACCTTTTGAATGTTTAATGGCAATCGATTATAAGTATCATAATAATCAGGATATTCTTTTTTTAAGAAGTCATCGATTTCCAAATCTTTAAAAAAGAGATATTCGTACGTGGGATTCATTTTTTTTAATGAATCCGAATATTTTTTAAACATAGAAGGGTTTTTATTTGTCCATGTTTTCCAAATTTGAATGATACGCTTAGGTATCATGTCAGGTTTATCACCAGAAATATTGTCTAAATCATCTCCAATGTTATTGTTAATATCAGGATTATTTATATTCGTTTTAAAATTTTCAAATAATTGTTTTTGATTTATTACTAAAAATACGAGACAGACAATCAGAATAAATATGATTAATAAATTACGTAATTCCATTTATAATATAAACATATTTTTATTTTTTTGAGTTTTTTTATGTTTTCTTCCATATTTGCAATATTGACGTTGAGAGAACCCATGCGGTTTCCTGCAATTTATGCTATTTTTATATTTCCTGGACCACTTCCCACCCACCGTTGTCTGCATACGTAGCGAATATCTGCGATGGCCATATTTCGATTTATTTTTTATTTTTTCTGGCATTTTATATAATTATCATATAAAAGATAAAATTGAATATTTTTATATACACAGAGTAAGTATAGATACAAAAATGAATTATTTTGAAAATTTAGTAAAAAAAATAGTTAATGAAGAAAGAAAGAAACCGAAACACGTAAATTGGAGGCGACCAATGGAATCTATCGCCTATACGCATTCTAGATTCGATTACGACCGTTCTATAGAAATAGTGGATAGACGTTTGTTCATAATACCTAAACACATTAGAATATTAGGTGATTTTGATTTTTATCGTGTGGGTGAAAGGTCGTTAATGTTTATTCCATCAAAAGAAGACAAAGACTGCCAAGATGAGTTCAAGGGTATGAGTTTAAGGCGATGTGAAATGGTTTATGATATTGCAACCCTGGGACAACCCTGAATTAGCATATTTGTCGAATCGGTTTATATTTGAGAATATCTAATATTTTTTTCGTAGTAGGAAATTCATCATTTCCATAGATATCTTGTAATAATAACCATTCAAAGAGTCCACCTACATAAATAAAGACATTTGAAAACCCAAGAGAAACGAGTTGTTTTGCCTTTTTTTCACAACCTGCATCATTGTTGTTTTTTCCATAAATAATAAATTTTTTGCTGGAATAATCGTAATTTTGTAATAGATGGTTTATGATTTCTTCTTCTTTATTAAACGGAAGGGTTCCAAAAATCAAACAATCTTGTTCCCCAATAGATAATGTGTTAATGATAATAAAATCGTCCACATGTTGGATTGCGTACTGTAGATCTTCAAAATTAATATGTTTGTGAGAAGTTTTAAAGAATCCTGCAATAATAGTATCCATTATAACATGGAATGTATATAGCTATAGTTGGTTCTCTTTTATTTTATTTTATTTCATTCAAATAAAACAAAAATCAGTTATTACAATAAGAGTAATAATAATATGTATAGGTAAGCAGCATTTTGAAAATACGTTCTCGATATGCATAAGACATCTCTAATTCACTCACGCGTTTCAATAGTCTATCAACAATACTGTTATCCAATCGAAATAGTAATAATCCACCATCGTATACGCCAACGTTTACGATTGAATATAACGTCATTCCGGTGCGTTCATTCGGAAAATAGTTGTAAAAAATACGCAATATTTCGTTTATTTTACCATGGGTTCTCATTTTTTCTATCATATTACGCAAATCTATATAGGAATCTTTCCATAATTCGATACGCGTTTCTATTTCAATAAATGAAAAAATCGCAATTTTTAATTCTGTTGGCAATAATGTAATATGTTCCAATATATCCATTTGCACATGTAGTGGTTGTAATATAATACTAGATATTATCTATTACAAAAAATTGAATCAAAGAGATTTTTCATAGAACATTCATAATATAAGGAAAATAGAATAATAATAACAATCATGGATTTGACGCAAAGCAAATTGTTACGTGAGGAATGGGAGAGCATTGAAACGCCAGTAAGTATTCAAGAAAAACAAATTTTGAAACTTATGATGGATGGCTTCAATAATGTGTCTATTTCTACCAATTATACACAATCCATGTTCTCTGTTATAAAAGTAGAAAAAACACCAGATATCGAATTCTATCTCTATCAAAAATATTTTGCAGAACCGATTACTAGTCATATTAGCAAATCGCCGATTCAGTTAAATTATTCATTGAGAGACGAAGGCGGAGCATTGAGACGATTAAAAAGTGCGGATGCTATACGACTTCAAAATATGGACAATAATGTACAGAGAAATAAAGAGACCATTTTTGAATTTGTTTTGATAGAGTTATGTGGCAATTTAATTAAAAATATTAATAAAAACAAGGAAAAAACCGGATATTATGTGTATACACTTTCACAATTAAAGAAAACGTCTATTACAAACATAAATATCTACGTAACGCAATTTGTGGATTATTTGATTGAAATTTCCGGTAAAAAAATAGATGCATGCGCCATTGTATCTCATGCGTATGAAATTATTGAGAAGAATCCCTACGTTTTTAAATACGAAGATATTAAACTATATCCTCATCAAAAACAATTGTATTCTATTTTCAATAAGACGGATGCAGAGTCAATTCAGCAACCGAAGCTAGTTCTATATACCGCACCCACTGGCACAGGTAAAACAATATCACCGATTGGTTTATTAGATGGGTATCGCGTTATATTTGTATGTGTTGCTCGTCATATTGGACTTGCACTCGCAAAGGCAGCAATTTCAATGGAAAAAAAGGTTGCATTTGCATTTGGTTGCGAAACCGCATCTGACATTCGCCTCCATTATTTCGCAGCGGTTAATTTTACGAAAAATAAGCGGTCAGGTGGAATTGGCAAGGTAGATAATAGCGAAGGATCAAAGGTAGAATTGATGATTTGCGACGTCCACTCATATATTACTGCAATGCATTATATGTTGGCATTTAATAGTGATCGCAATAAAATAATTACCTATTGGGATGAGCCAACGATTGCGATGGATTATGAAACGCATTTCCTTCACGAAACAATCCATCGTAATTGGTCAAAGAACTTGATTCCAAATATGGTATTGTCATGCGCCACATTGCCTAAAGAAGAAGAAATCCAATCGGTCATCGATGATTTCCGTGAGAAATTTGATAATGCGACTGTGCAAACAATTACTAGTTTTGACTGCAAAAAGTCGATTCCTATTCTAAACAAGGATGGATTTTGTGTATTGCCACATATGTTGTATCCAGATTTTCAAGATTTACAACAATGCGTAGAGTATTGCAATAATAATCGAACTTTGTTGCGATATTTTGATTTGCGTGAGATTTTGCGGTTTATTACGTATATCAATGAACATAATACCGTAGCACAAGATTATTTAGTTGAGAATTACTTTCATGGAGAAAGTATTGCGAATATCACAATGGATTCCATTAAGATCTATTATTTGATGCTGTTGAAAAATATTTCAAAAATGAGATGGGATATTATTCATAACTATATGGTGGGTAGTCAAAAACGTAAATTTCAACCCAATATTAAGAAAATGCAAAGTTTGGATTCATCTATAACGAAGACGTCAGCGACACAAGATGGTGGCAATAAATTGACACGAACAAATAGCGTTTCCATAACCACTTCTTTAAAGGCTAGTAACGTGCCTACTGCTACTGCTGTAAATAACGCTGCATCAGCAAATCCTGCAACAACAGGAATTTTAATTACAACCATCGATGCTTATACATTAACGGATGGACCCACTATCTTCTTAACAGAAGATGTAAAAAAGATTGGATTGTTTTATGTGCAACAATCAAACATATCGACTACAGTATTCCAACATATTTTACATAAAATTACAAGAAATAACGATGTTGTTAAGCGCATTGAGATTCTAGAAAGTCAACTTGCAGAAAAACAGGAGAAAACATTTGATGATACGAGTAAGGCACATAAGTCATCCAGTCTTATTTCAAACTCCAAGGCAGACCGTGGCACTGGTCTGAGTGGGGGCGGTGAATCGACACGTCTTACCAAAGAATCTGAAAAATTGTTGGGAGAAATTAATCAGTTGCGCAGTGAGATTATGAATGTTTCATTGGACCCTATGTATATTCCAAATAGTAAACCGCACCAAGAAATATGGGCGCCTGGTGGTGCTATTCACAAAGACGCATTTGTAGCATCGATTGATGAAGAGACTGCAAAACAAATTATGACGATTGATATTGAAAATAATTTGAAGGTTCTTTTGATGTTAGGAATTGGAATGTTCTTAGAAAAAGCAAATATAGCCTATATGGAATTGATGAAGAAGCTGGCAACAGAGCAACGTCTCTTCATTATTATCGCATCGAGTGATTATATTTATGGTACCAATTATAACTTTACGCACGGATTTATTGGTAAAGATCTGGTAAATATGACACAGAATAAGATTATGCAATGTTTAGGCCGTATTGGTCGTAATCGTATTCAACAAGAATACACAGCTAGATTTAGAGATGACAATATGATAAGGGTGCTTTTTCAAAATACTCATCCAGAAAACAATCGTGAAGCTGTAAATATGTGTGCATTATTTTCAACAGATGCAGAAGACCGCGCGTAGAAAATAAAGTCTATCTATTTGTTTCTATATATTATATAATTTTCTATTGTTATTATAAGAATAAAAATGTCAGATTATGTGGTTTGTATTCCATCATATAAGCGCGCGGATTTATGTAATGAAAAAACATTAAAAACGTTGCATCAACATAAAATACCCTCTAACAAAATTTTTGTCTATATTGTAAGCGACGATGAAAAAGAATATAAGGAAAAATTAGACCCTAAAACTTACAATAAAATCATTGTTGGCAAAAAAGGGCTAGTTCAGCAACGTCAATTTATCCAACACCAATTTCCAGAGGGAAAACATATTGTCTTTTTTGATGATGATATTGCAAGCATTGATTTAAAAATGTCGTCTTTATTCAAATCTCACTCGCTTGATTATTTTTTTAAATATGCATTTGACCAGTGCAAGAAAAATCAGGCATATATTTGGGGTGTCTATCCAGTATTTAACCCCTTTTTCCGCAAGTCGCGCAAAGAAATGACTATGAATCAAAGTTATATTGTGGGTGCCTTTTATGGAATCATTAACCGTCCAAATCTAAAAGCAATTGAACTTACACTTACTAAGGAAAATGGTCAAAAAGAGGATGTGGAGAGAACTATCAAGTATTTTAAACATGATGGTCTTGTGTTAAGATTCAATCGTGTTGGGTTTGAAACCAAATATTATGGTAAATCTGGAGGGTTGGGTACATTTGATGACCGTTTAAAACCAATGTTAGAGGCATCTCAGCGTTTGAAAAAGGAGTTTCCTGAACATGGTGAGATATCGACCAAGAAACATGGAATGACCGAGTTTCGATTGAAGAAATTGCCCTCTAGGTTTGAATCCGATTTAACTGGTAAACACACACGACGCGCAAAGAGTTCTACCAATCGTTCAAAAACATCGAAACGACGATAAATGATTTGAAAATTGATTCATTGTATAAACAATAGATCAATCAAATAATAACCAATATGAATATCAAGACGAGAATGATAAACACGGTAAAATCCATATTTAACTGCAAAATACAGACAAACAATACTAATAATAATAATACAATTGCATCCATAAATAAACGTATTGCTGAATTAGAAGCAGAAAGACAACAAATGGAGGACATTCAAACCAAGACAACAGAAGTTCGGAAAGAGAATATGTTAAGGGAGTTTGACAGATTGTATATTTGTGAAAGTGAATGTCAAGGGTTTTGGTCTGCAATCATGTATGAATACATAGAAGAAGAAGATGAAGACTATTATATGGATGAACCAATCTTTACCATTACAGGGGAGAACTGTTACAAATGTGGTGGTTATCTCGATGTATGTAACATTGATGACCTTGACACCAATGGATATGACAAACATGGTGCATATCGTAATTATCCTGATAATATACGTTGTAAATGTGGAAAATATATTCAATGGTTGTCTTGTCATGATGGACCACCTGATCCAAGAAGTTTTTGAAAAGATACACTATCCATTTTATATTTTAGCACCGTATTTGCGCAAAATTTGCTTTACTTTTGAATCGTAGCATGCAATTAGAGGGGTTCGTTTAAATTTATCTGGTTTATTTATATCAGCCCCTTTTTGTATAAGATATTCGATTATTTCCAATTTACTTTCCATACAGGAAATATACAAAGGGGTTTTCCCATCAATTGTTTGGGTATTTATAGATACACCACGATCTAATAATAAATCTAACAATTCTATATTTTCATATTCAGATGCAATATGTATGGCTGACCTTCCTTTATTATCTCTTCTATGTGGATATGCACCATTGTCTAAAAGCAATCTAACACAATCCGTATTATTAATACTACATGCAGATAATAACGGACATTCATTAAAACAATTTAATTTGTGTATATCGGAATTGTTTTGTAATAATAATTCTACTATTTTATAATTTCCATCTAAAGAGGCAATATGTAAGGGCGTATTTTTTAGTTCATCTGGTTTATTGATATCTACGCCTATATTAATAAGCGTTTTGACACAATCGATATGATTTAATGTAATAGCATAAATAAGGGGTGTTATATAAAATTCTGTTGTTTTATTAAACAATTTTACATTATTACCACTTCTAACAAATAAGCTATTCAAACTAAAAATATTATTATATTTAATTGCTTGAAATATGTCATTTATGAAAGAATTGGAGGAAAATGATGATTTTTTTGTAAAGGAAGAATCGGATGAAAATGAAGAATATAATGAAAATGAATAAGACCGCTCTTTGCCAGACATAATATATGGTAACTTATTTTTTTTCTCGAAGACGCTTCATTGTACAATTGTGGCGATCACGGAATTTACGTGTCTTTCCTTTTGTTTTTAACCATACATTTTTACGTAAATAGCAAACAATGGACAAACGAATCGCATCTTTGTCTACTTTTACAATGGGCAAATTGGCATGAGGTTGATGAACATCCATAAAAAGCATATCGCCGGTGCGCACATTCACACCAATTCCATATTGTGGGAAACATGTTTCGCCACCAGTATATTTACCCTCTTCAATAACTGCCAAATTACCAAAACCATCTTCGTCGTCACCCTTGTCTGTATGTATGGATGTTTGATTATTTACATTCGTGGTAACTGTAGTAAACGATGTATTGGGTATTTTAAACACAGTCTGATTCGCCTTTCTGCGCTGTAATTTATACTGGTCTGGCGTTAGCTTTTCATACAGATGGTCAATGTCTTGAATAAGTGGAATAGTTTGTTTATACATTTCCGGATGGTCTAAATTAAATCTACATTCGCGCACATCAATAAGTGGTTTGAAATTCTTTTTTTTAAATACCATTTTTTGGGAGGGGGACCATTTATCAAAATATCCAAATATGTTTGACATGACGCCCTTTTCTTCCGCCATTTTTTTACCACCACTTGCATTTCCACGCAATTGAGAAATATTTTTCGCAAATTTGATAATATTGTCATAAAATAGATTCACATGGGTATTTGGTAAAACGTCCTTCCTAAATCTTAAAAGTAATTTTCCTTCCGCAGTATAGACATCCGCATCATCATCAATAATATCTTTAATATGATCTCGCTTAATAAATGTACTAATTTTACTTTTTATTTTTTCATCATCATAATCTTTATCAACCGTATAAATCGTTACGTTACCCTTTTTTTCTTTTTTAATAATCATTGTATTGTTTCTATTTATAATATACAAACAATATATTTTGGAAATCTGTAATATCTATTATAACTTTGTTATTATAACTTTGTTATTATTGCAGGTAATACCTCATTCATGTTTTGTGGAATAAGTATGCTATCTCTACGGTGCGAAATACTTCGTTTTGTGGTTTTCATAGGTTTTGATGGTTTATATTCTTGTTCTATATCTTTATAGATCCCTATACTTTCTATCATATTTTCGAGATAACGAGTCACGGTTATATTTTCATCAGCATCAATTACTTTCGGTAAAATCGACATTAAATCGTCTACTAGCATTATATAATTATAGGGCGTTTTGGGATTCGTAACATCGCATTGAATGCCTATATAGTAACATATTTCACCAGATTTATATTTTATTGGAAATAAATTTAATAAATTACGGAATGAAGTGCCATCTTTTTTGTAATTTGTAATTAGAACTTTGCAATTTTCACCTTTTGATAAACTAGTTGTCATTTGGGATATTGCGTTTATTTCATTATTATTATTTTCGATATCATTGTTCGATTCATGATACTTTTTTTGTAAAAATTTGCAATTTTTTCCTACAATTTCATCTCGTGGATAACCGGTTGTTTCTTCGAATGCTTTATTTACATATACGAGCGGATAATTTACATTTTCGGTTTTCTCATGCGATGAAATCGATACACAAATGGGTATATTTTCTGTCATAATAATCACCTCATTTAACCAAGATGCATATTTTGTTATTTTATTATAATGAGTTGTCTCAATTGATGTTAATCCATTTTTTAACAAATCATGTGTTGAATAAGATTTTATATAATCAACATATAATTCGTTTAATCTATCTTCACAATTATTATTGTTAGTATTATTTACATTGATAGGTGGTAATTTATGATTTTCCATATGTATTACTTATATATTATTATTTTTATATTGTTTTAAGGTCTGACCGCAGATCTGTAGATAAATAAATGGATTTTTATTTTATATTATTTTCATAAAATAAAATAAAATAAAATAGGGTATTATAGCCCCTGTTTATAATTCACGAAATAGGGGTTCTCTTTCAAATTATCATAAATGTCGGCGGAATTGCGATCCATTTGGATTCCAGAATATAAATCACGCTGACCCTGCATTTTGCCCATATTTCCCATATCTGGAGTAAGAGGGTATAAAGTTGCCCCTGCAACCTGGCGTGTATTTTGCAACATTGTATCGCGAGTTGCCTCTTTCATATTGATTTCATTATTAAACATACTCATATTTCCCTGCACCATATATCCTTCGATAGTTGAACTCTTGATATCATTGTTACGTTGATTGTATTCTGCTTCATATGATTTCATTTGGCGCGTTCTATCACCGGCACTGGCATTTCCGGCGTAATAAAAGTCGCCAGTTGTTTGACGATTGTTTTCGACAGGTTGATGCTGAGTTACGGCGTAACCAGAATTTCGGTTATTGCGGTCACTACTTAGATGAAACTTGGAATTCTCAGTCGTTTCACGGATGGTATGTGCAGGTCGGTCAGCAGGATTGAATATATATGATTCTGAAACACGCGTACCAGGGTTCTGATAAGGTCGCAAATTACCAATAACATTTTCGCGGCGTGATGGTCGCAAAGCATCTAATAGTGGAGCCACTGCGGACTTTAATCCACCACTAACTAACCCAAAATAATCATCTTGGTTATTGGCTGTGCGGTTATTAGGGTATGCACGTTTTGCCTTTATTTCAAAGTCACCATCATTTGCATATTGACGCCCATTGGCATTTGCGCCAGCCAACGGCAAGGCCCCCAATTGTATGTTATGAGAAGGCATATATTCACCAGGCACGTATTCACCCTTAACGTGGGTTTCAGCATTACCAGTATAATCAGTAACTGTAGTCATTCTCGCCGTTTCACGATCGACTGGTATGCTTCTTAGAGTAGGTGCCTTTTCAATGCCGGTTGTAACCATGTATCTGTCAGAAGACATGGCATAATCAGTGTCAGGACGATTTTTTTCCATTAATCCAATTTCTCCAGTTTTTTTAATAAAACTTTCAGCAGGCCCCTCATACCCATACAATCCAATACTGCTTGCCTTTGGCTTATTATCAACGCGTAATTGGTCAACCGTTTTATCAGTCCATGATTCACGCATCATCATTCCAGAATTAAATCCATTCGAACCAGACGTAGTATAACCTAACCCCAAACCAGGGGCAACACGTTCCTCATCAAACGGTTTTACATTTGCCATACGCATACTAGGATTCACACGAGATTGCATGAAATCACTAACATTGGGTGTACCATGTGCCCATTGATAGTTTGTATCTGGTGAGAACAATGGTGCCTGTTCAGATTTTGAAATATATTGAGAACCGGCTCCAGAATAATTATCTAAAACACTTTCAGCTGAATTTGAGTCTGTGTGTCTAGATCGGATATTACTTCCGAAATAAGGAACCATATTATTATGTTGAAAATAGGTGCTGTCAACCGGTGCTCCAGTTAAGGAATAATAGGTAGCAGCAGTATTACCGGAGACATTCCCACTTATAGCAGCAGCAGACATAACATTTACATTAGCGTTTGTAGAAAAATATTTATCGGTATACACACCACTGCCGCTATCGAATTTATTTACAGTAGATAATTGATTTGTTTGTTGCGTCTCACTCGAAATAACTGGATATTCTTCTGGATAATTCATATTTGGAATATTAACATTTGGTAAATCCTCATCCTTATTTTTAAATTGTTCCTGTTTTTTTTTGTTTGTAACTAAATATAATGCGGATAATGCGAATATTGGTATAACAACATCCATTTTTATATAATATATTTATAATACAAATATATTATAATTTGCATACCCTTTACATATTGTTGTGTATATTTGGTAAAACAGGTTTAAAATAATCTTTTTCTAAAATACGTGTTTGGATATCTCTTGCGAACTCTGGCTCGATACCATTCAACGGATTTAAAAATGGATTTTCCCAACGTGTTTGTTCTAAATCTTTATACATCCATGCTGGGTGGCTTGCTCTGCTTTCTTCAACATAAGGCGATGCATTAGAATAAAACAGTTTTTGGCTATTTGCAGCGTGATTCACGTGTTCATTCTTTCCAATCAAATCACGGTTTAATGGACGAGATAATCCTCGTAAATCACTTTCAACATTAATTGCGTTGTTTTGTAAATTTGCGCCCCAATATTGTAATCGCATATTAGGATCCTCTTGAAATGGAAGATCTAAACCATTACCTGGTCTATCTAATTGATATCTCCCAGTAAAGGACGATATTTCATTTTGTTTTTGAATTCGATGCGCGTCATCATGAAATCGTGTAAAGGACATTTGAATAAATAAAATAAAGTTATACTATCTATCGAAAATATTTTCCCTTGAATTCTCTTTATCTACTGTATATATTATCACAATACTAATTGTTTTGATTACAACTATTACCATTTGTGACTGTTTCTTTATTATCTAGGTAAAAAGTAAAAAACCGATGCCGCCCACACCTAAAATTTGTCTAAATATGATTGTAAAAAACGAAGGTCGCATCCTTTCTAGATTATTGGAGTCGGTTGTGCCTATTATTGACTCGTATTGTATATGTGATACTGGAAGCACCGACGACACCATTCAAATAATCCAAGAATTTTTCAGCAATGTAAATATACCTGGTAAAATCGTCGTTTCAGAACCATTTAAAAATTTTGAATATAATCGCACAGTTGCACTTATTGAATGTTTATCAGTAGAAGATGCTGATTATTTATTGTTGTTAGATGCGGATATGGTGTTACAAACCGACCCAATGTTTGATAGCCAACTATTTAAAAAACAACTAGATTCGGATGTATATTATTTATACCAGGGTTCTTCATCTTATTTTTATAAAAATATTCGACTCATAAAAAACCAAGAGGGACTCCAATATGTAGGCGTTACCCATGAATATTTAAAAACGCTTGATAATTCAACTTCGAAAACTGTCGATAAAAATATATTATTTATTAATGATATTGGCGATGGTGGGTCCAAACAAGACAAATTCATAAGGGATATTTCACTATTAAAACAGGGATTGATCGAGAACCCTACAAATGAACGTTATGTCTTTTATTTGGCAAATTCATATAGGGATTCAGGTGACTATGATAATGCAATTGAAACATATAAAAAACGAATTAAATTAGGTGGCTGGATAGATGAAGTATGGCATTCTTATTATTCAATTGGAAAGTGTTTTTACATGAAAGGAAATATTCACGAGGCTATATCTTTTTGGATGGATGGATATAATTTTTACCCTGAAAGATTAGAGAACCTGTATGAAATTGTGCGGCATTATCGAATAAATAAGCAATTTTCAACCGCCTATTCTATTTATTGTTTGGCGGATTATGCAAAAATAAAAAAAACAACAATGGATCATTTGTTTTTACAATACGATGTATATGATTATAAACTAGATTATGAACTCATCCTTATTGCTTATTATGTAAATTATATGAATCATAATGTGTTGTCGATTTGCATGAAGGTTTTGGCGGCTTCTACTATAGATATTTCCACTTTACAAAATGTTCTCTCCAATTATAAATTTTATTCTATTAAATTGGCGGAAAAAGGAGAACCTGTTTCATGGTTATTTCATGAAACCGATACGAAAACACGACTAAAAATCGGCGATGAATATAATTGTAGCACTCCATCTATTTGCATAACAGAAAATAATCATTTTGTTGTTATTGTTCGTTATGTAAATTATAAAATAGACGATATGGGTATTCATTATGACAATAAATCACAGGTATGTACAATTAATGTATTGATCGAATATGACCCATCAGGTAAAAAAATAAAGGAACACATTCTTCATTATGATAAGAAATACGATGGCATATATGTCGGAATAGAAGATATACGGTTGTTTTATAGCAAAAAACATGGAATTATATACAGTGCGAATCGCGGCATTTCAATTGGAAATATTATGGTGGAACATGGTATACTCAATTTATCCCAAAATACGGTATTTTCAAAATTAGTAACAAAGAATGACCGACAACCCATTGAGAAAAACTGGGTCTTATTTGAGAACCCTAACACCAATGGTGAAATAATGGTAGTGTATAAGTGGTTTCCATTAACGATTGGAAAAATAAAGGATAACAGCGATGTTAAATTAATTGATTATGATGATGACGATGAATTCCTTACTCTAGATATATTTCACGAAATAGATATGCCCCCATTTTTCCGATTTATACGCGGTTCATCAAATGGTATATGGATTAAAAACGAGATATGGTTTCTAGTACACGCAGTAAGCCATGAAGACAAACGATATTATTATCATATGGTGGTTACCATAGATCCAACGAGTTATAAACTAATTCGATATACGCCATTTTTTACATTTGAAGGCAAGAGTATAGAATATGCGTTGGGATTTACATATTTAAGCGAAACTGATACGATTGTTATTGGGTATAGCATAATGGATAGGAGCACCCAATTTTTAAAATTAAAAAGACAACAATTAGAAAAGATGTTTGTGGTTTCTGCGTAAATATATATACATATTATATGAGCCCATGAATTATATTAAATTAATAAAAAAAAACAAATATTTTATTTTAGCCGCCCTACTATTCATATTATTCTTACTATTTCTATATTTCCTGTTTGGTGGGTTTAAACAGAAAACTTACAAAGAAAAATTTGATCCAAATAATAAAGATATCATATTTGTAACCGCGTTCTCAGACATAGGAAGAGATAAATGGAGTCATTCAAAGAGAACAAATGATCAGTATTTTAGTTGGTTTTATAACTTGGCAGATAATATTGAATATAAACTGCTGGTTTTTATAGATGATGATATTAGAGATGAGCTGTTTTCAAAATACAGCTTTCGCGATAATATTGAATTTTATAACCGTAGTGATGCAAACACATTTTTAGATAATGAAACATATTTACAAAGGGAGCAAATGATATTGGATAGTGATGAATTCAAAAATAAAATACCCCAAAAACGATTGGGAAAAGCACCAGAGACATGGAATGCGAAATATAATTTATCTGGACATAGTAAAGTCAACTACATAAAGCGTACAAAAGAATTATATCCGGATTATACTTTTTATTCATGGATTGATTTTGGATATGTACGTAATAATATAAATAATGTCCCACGAAATCTACAAATAGATAAAATACCACCCAAAATAGTAGGCGATGCATTTTATATTCCTGATAAAAAACTCCATGAGCATGAGGTTTTACAAATAAACAATAGTATTTTTAAGGGTGGTGGAATCATTGTCCACAAACATTTTGTTGAATCATTTCATGACAATTATGAACAAAAACTAATACATTGGCAAAATAATTATATTTGTGATGACGATGAGTCAGCATTTTTACAATTGTATTTTGATGACCCTCATTCTTTTCATATAATAACGGATAAATCATGGTTTTCGATTTATAAGCATTTTATGTCGGATTAGTTATATGCACGTGCAAATTATAATTACGGTGTTTATAAACTTGTTACTATATATCATAATAAAATGTGTCAACTTTATATTATTGCATTTGATGGTATGGAATGGGATAATATACAAATATTCGATAATAGGATTGAAGCAGAATATGCATTGGAAAAAATAAAAAATAAACTGATCAAAACATATAATCAATATAATTTTCGGATAGAAACGTTTGTGAAAAGGAATGACAGGTTTGTTCCTATTTATACTACGTTGAAGAAATAGATTTGCATGGCGCAAACGTTTTGCGATGCCACTCTGTTATTCCATGTTCTTTCAATCCATCTATATGTTTTTTTGTACCATAACCCATATTTGTGTTTAGACCATATTTATTGATTAGGTCTGGATTCTTTTCACAAAGATCTAGAATATAATCGTCTCTGGCAACTTTAGCAACAATGCTAGCAGCTGCTATACCTGCATATTTTGCATCTCCTTGTTCAATCGTAACGCTGGATATTTCTGTAAGTTGTTCTGTTGTTTCATCGAAGAAATGATATGGCTGAAAATAATTTCCATCAATAACGCAAAGAATATCCTCTTTAGCTATCACAGAACCAAGTAATGCTTTTTCTTGAAATTTAATAATGCAGTTTTTAATACATTGATGCATACCACGCATAACAGCTTTTAAAATATTGATATCATCAATAAGTTTGGAATCAACTGACTCAATGTGATACATTAGGGAATTTTCTTTAATGTAATCTGAAACAGCCTTTATTTTTTTCTTGCTTGAAAATTTTTTACTATCTTTAATATCTTTTAGTGAGAAGGAACCATCCCTAGGTAAAACGACTGCACATATGTAGGCTGGACCAAATAAACAACCTCGTCCTACTTCATCAATGCATATTTCATATTTATAATTATTGTTATAAATAAGTTCCAACGGAGGCGGTGACATATTACTGTAGTACCAGAGATATAATAAATGAATTGAAATCAATTTTGTGGGTTGGAAAATATATTCAGATAACTTTTCTGAATATATTTTTCGATATATACTCTATACGTAGATGAATATTAAATTTTCAGGATTCATTATATTTTTAATATTATTAATATGTTTAGTAATATCGGTTATATTTGGGAGAAAAACGATTGTAGAAAAACTAACGATGATTGGTCCAGAACCGATATTCTATGATGGAATTAATGGAAACGGTGAACTAAATGGGTTAACCATGCAAATGTTTCCAGGAAACAGTAACAAGTTCTCTTTCATTAAAACTGATAGTTCTTTAAATACTTTTCAATTGCCAGGAAATGCACCGATTACTGATAGCAAACTAATCAAAAAAATGTTACAAAATGTTACGAATAGTGATATTGAAGTTTATAGCGAAACTGATACACCTGGAAGTTACATATTTATGTTTAAATATAATTGCAACTTGTATGTATTGGTCTCTAGTATAGTATTTAGTTATTTAACAATAATAACCGATTTAACAAATACAACTCAGGGACTAATTGATCCATTAAGTCAATTGAATTCTGTCATTCAAAACGTTATTCCTATTTTACAGCAGCAACAACAAATACAAATGCAACAACCTCAGATATATCAAGGTCAGCTAGATCAATCTCAGCAACAACCCTCATGTGGTTCCGCAAATTGCATGGGTAACTGTCCAAATTGTACAGCAAATACGTCTGGAAATGGTGCTACAAATAATACTACTACCACTACTGCTATTGCTACTACGTTACAACCCACACAAAGCAATTCTTCAACAACACAAACAAATAATAATAATCAACAAGGATCTTCTGGCGGTCAAGGAACTTCTGGAGGACAAACAATGGGCAATGTATCAATGGACAAATATGTTTTAAAAACATCCATATTCCCAATAGATTGTCCAAATTGTAATAAGATTGGTGATAATGGTAATATCAGTATTCAGCCAGTTTTTTCAAAAGGCATAACAAATTCACCAACCACCGATTCTACGACAACAATCCCCCCACAAACCAAACCACCACAATCAGATTCTTCAACTGGAGGAATGTTCCAGGCAAATGATTTGTACAATTTTATCAACACAACCATCGGCGATAATGCAGTAAATAACACCCCACTATCCAATTACGCAAACTCAATGAATTATTACGGCGCATTACCGGATCGCGGCAGTACTAATTATATCCCTATATCATCATCATTTTCTTCATTTGCAAAATAATAGATTGATTATTTTCATTTTTGTAAAATAATCAATGCGTAATAAAAAGTATATTAATAAATAATGTAAATATAACCAGTCTATAGTAGTAAATGGAACAAATAGATTTCAATAACATATTTGAACGTGAAAAGATTGCCAAAGATATAAAAAATATATTACTATCGTTTGATAAAGAATATAATAATGTTACATTCAAGCGAGGTATATATATCTATGGTTCTCCTGGTTGTGGGAAAACCTATTTTTTGCTGAATCTATTAAAAGAATTAAATTATGACGTTATTAAATATGATGCTGGAGATGTAAGAAATAAATCACTTATTGACACTATAACTAGTAATAATGTTTCAAATCGAAATGTTCTCCATATGATGTCACGACAGGTTAAAAAAATAGCAATCGTTATGGACGAGATTGATGGAATGAATAATGGCGACAAGGGTGGAATAACCGCACTTATTAAATTAATTCGGCAAAAAAAGACAAAGAAGCAGCGCCTAGAAAATAAGACACTCAATCCGATTATTTGCATAGGAAATTATTATGTCGATAAGAAGATACGCGAATTAATGAAAGTTTGCAATGTATTTGAATTAAAAGAACCCACAACTCTCCAGATGAAAACTGTGCTATATCAAATTGTTCCTACGGTTCAAACAAAACCACCACCCATGATTAAAAATATATTATCTTACATTCAAGGCGATATGCGTAAATTATTCTTTATGGTTGGAATGTTAAAAAATAATTCAGAACTAATAAATGATTCAATTATTAACGATATATTGCAAATAAAAACATACAATGATGATGCAAAGAATATTACCCAACATTTAATTAATAACCACATTAGTTTTGAAGATCATAATGTCTGCATGAATGAAACGGATAGAACGATTGTGGCCCTACTTTGGCATGAAAATATAGTAGATTGTTTAGAAAATAAGTCACCTGAAAAAACCTACCCATTTTATTTAACCATATTAGATAATATTTGTTATGCGGATTATATTGATAGAATAACATTTCAAAATCAAATATGGCAATTCAATGAAATGAGTTCTCTCATGAAAACGTTTTATAATAATAAATTGTTTCATGATACATTTAAAAATACGACGAATAAACCAAATCATTCTGGAGAAATACGATTCACAAAGGTATTAACAAAATACTCAACTGAATATAATAATATTTTATTTATTTATAATTTATGTCAATTGTTGGACTTGGATAAAAAAGATTTGATTTCGCTGTTTCAAGAAATACGTCTACATTATGGAAATGATTTTTTAAATAAATTGGAAACTTTGAATGAAGTAGAACAATTTTTTGATAATGAAGAGATTAGCAAGCTGGACATAAAGCGAATGTATCGATATTTAGATAAAAATGTAAAAAAAGAGACGATTATCACAGGTGAGGATTTAGAGAATGATTTGGATGACTAGACACAAATAAAAATAATTATGTAATATATATAATTATTTATAAAATGGCATTAAATATGTCGGTTGCAGCACAACGTGAACGTGCACGCAACTGGGCTATATCACAAGGTTATGTGCAAAATGAAATGCCGCGTTACGAGCATAATACTCCACCATACCCAAACATGGTGAAAGCATTAAATGAAGGCGAGAGTAAGCCTACCTCTGGAAATTTAGAGGCTGCTTTAGAAACTGGTAAACCTGCCGGAACTGCTGCTGCGTCAGTATTTGCAATGGGACCAGAGTTTTTGAAATCAATCACTGATTTTTCTCCAGGTGCTAGTTTTCCCAAGAAACCTACAGGTGGGAAAAAACATGCATCGCGTAAAAACAAAAAATCAAAACGAAAGACACGCAAACAAATCAAAAAAAGAAAATAAAAATACTGCATAATATGTATTATATATAATATGTCACACACCTATTTTTATCTAATCAACCATAATTGTAAAGAATTTTGCTTTTTTGAAAATAGTTATTCCATCTTTCTTATCCTTGAAACTGCCATGAAAATAAACAATCATTGGAAAGCGACAGATGATATTCGTGTCGAAATGGAAGGTACTTGTTCATCTGCATTTTTACAAACACTAATCAATGATAAGAATTACCATGAAAATGTACCAATTCACTTAGAATCATCAAATACACAGTAACAACGTGTACAATAACAGACAGTCATAGATTTTTCAGGAGTTATATCAAACAAATCCGTTTCTTTTGTATGATTGCAAAATTGTAATAAATATTTATTTACTTTTTCAACTATTTCATTATACTCCTTGCTATGCCAATGGGTTGAATAATTATCGAATATTTTCTTTATTTCTATGAGTTGATTTACTTCCAATGTATTATCATCGGTTAAGTCTACATCATCCATTTTTTCATCAACAATATCATCATGATCTGCAATGTTATTGATTTCAACGTATTCTGAATCCATCTTGTATTATATAAAATACAATATTTATATAATATTTTTATTCAATTTTTATTTCTTAATCTCTAATCATCCAATGCATCCGTCATTACAGGTGTACATTTTGATGTCTCTTCTTCATTAATTGAATCCGTACTGGGTTCAGGATCAGATGCAGGCTCAACATTGGTGGATGCAGAACTATAATTCTTAGCCATGGTAAGCATTTGTTTTTGCAGTTGTATCACCATGGACTCAAGTGTCTTGTTACGATTCGTTAAATCATTTATTTTAATTAACAATTCATCGTTATTACTATCCGTAATATTCGTAACAGGGGCGCCACCAGAAAGGGACAATTTGATTACTGTTAGTTCATTGTTCTTATTAAGTAGGTCTCGTTCCAAACCATTTACCTTATTAATATACTCCGCAATTTGTTGTTGTTGTTGCTGAATAATATTTACAACATCCTGGTTTGATAATTGAATTGGATCTTTTCCAGGTTGTTGCAACATAATGGGCCCACCTGACTGTTGTTGCGATTGCAATTGTCTAGACATTTCGGCACGCTCTGCCTCGATTTCTTTCATTTGCTTTAATACATCTGGCTTCATTTTTGGGAGACCAGGCTCATAATCTTGCAATAAATTATCAATGCGATTCATAAAGAAATCTTTAATGGATCCCTCGAATGGTTTACTAATAAATTGATCCACTGTTTTCGCAGACGTTTTTAAATAATCAGGATGGGGATTTTCTAACATTTTACGCTTATCAAACGTATTATGCTCATGTGAAAAAACCAATATGGATTTCATCGGATCTAATTGTACGAATGGTATAGTGTAATCCTTTAAAAATGCCCTCTCTTCTGCTAATGCTGCAGTGTCGTCGTATCTAGTTTGTTTTAAAAGTTCTGCACGAAAGGCGAATGTTCCAGCAGTAGCATGTTTGGGTCCATACGGTCCACATTGAACCATGCGTTCCAATGTCTTGAAATAAATATATATTTCACTTGAACCTGCACATAATGCATCTTTATTCGATTCCAATCTCTCTACTGCATGCGAAATGCGATCAGGAGGATAATAATCATCATCATCCATGTATACGATAATAGAACCCTTTGTATGGCTATGCATAATATTGCGTTTTGCGCCTAAAGGATGTTTTTCAGAAAGAGCATAATATTTAATTTGGGGGATATTAGATTTCGCAACCAAGTCATTAATTTTATCCGTTCCGTCATCCACGATAATCCACTCCAATCGATCCTTGGGGTAATCTTGGTTTCTAAAACATTGAAACATATTTTCTATGAAAGGTCGTCGATTAAAAGTGGGCGTGCAAACACTGACAAATGGATAAAATTTCTTGGACTTCGGCTTATTTTTTCCCATTTTATTATCTATTGCGATATATTTTTTATACTTTTTACAATAATATATCTTTTATACTTTATATTTTCATGACTTTCAATGGCGAAGGGATCATACCTTCAACTTTATTGGTAATGCCTGTAGATATACTATTTTTTATGCCAGAAACGGTACTAGAAACGCCATTTGTAATATTTGATACAACATTGCCAAACATAGTTAATGGATTAAATGGTGCACTTATTGGGACATCTTCATGTATTGTTTTTTCGATTGTTTCATCGAGTGTAAGATCAGTCAAACCCATCATTTCGCGGTATTTATTTGCAATATCAATTATTCCATAAATGCAATAAATAAACATAATGACTGCAATTGAACCGAGTATTGTACATAACGTAACCTTTAACGCACTTGTCTTTATTTTATGTAAAAATATAAAAAACATACTAGAAAACAATACTAGATATGCAATATGAAAACAATTATTATAAAAATAATTTATAATTTCAATAAAAACCAATAATATATTGCTTACAAAGTCATCTGGTTTTTTTCGCAATTCTTCCTTTTTGTTATTATCTGTTTCGCGTATATAATTTAATATATCCTGTATTTTTCCGAAAACATTCAATGGATGTTTCATAAAAATAGCAAAAAATGAATAAAATAGTATAAAAAGCATGCATAAAATACCACCTACTGGAACACAAACAAGTGTAGCAAATGCGCACCTTAAAACAGTTGCGATTGCGAACAATATACTGGTTATTAACATTGCATATGAACTCTTTGATGCCATATTTGCAACATCCGTTAATGATCCAAATAAATTTTGGCGCTTCGATGTTTCTTCTGCCAATTTTTCATCCAGTTTATAAATATTGCAATTGGTTTCACCGCTTATAAACAACATTACAATAACTAAAATGATACAGAAATACATGAAATTTACAATTGGATTGTTCGTGTTTCCATTAATAATGTCGATTAAATTGTTTTTTCCAGCAACTGAATAACGTTCAATTACAAATACGATTATGATAAATGTAACAATAAAACAATACGATTGGTTTAATATAGATCCGAGTAATGATGGAACAATATCTTTCACGAAAAATTGTAAATGTTCAACAAAGAAAAATGCTGGTAAAAAGAAATAATTAATAATGGACCATAACTCAGGTGGTAACCATAATAATGAAATAATATTTGCGGCAGCACATTTTAAGTTATTTGAATAAAAGAAATCAGGGATGGTGATTCGTTCATAATTACCGTCTGCATCTTTTTCTTTATAAAACATTATATAATACCAATTAAACACTGCAAATATTCCTACCGTAATCGACTCAAACCAATTTAAAAATTGCATAATAAGCAATACGTCACTCGTATTTGGTGGATTTTCTACATACCAAAATGGCTTGTTGCTATGGAAATCTTTTATCATCCGTTTTTGTGTTGCAGTTGCCGACTCGGCAATATTCTTTTCAACGTCATTGGTGTCTATATTTATTAATTTACTAGCTTCTTCTGCACTAGCATTTAATAAATTATTACTAAATATAACTGCTATTGTATATGCAATAATATAATTTACTAAATAAACACAAGCATAAATGTACTCAATCAAATTTGATAAAAATTTTTGAATATCAAAAAAATTTCCAGAATCGCCGTCGTCCAATCCCTCATAATCTTGGGGATCATAGGGACCTGGATCATTGCCTTCTATAAATTGTTCTATTATAGGATGATCATTATTGTTATTATTGTCGTGATGATCAACATCGATGCTTTCAATTACACCGTGGTCAGTCAAATCAATTTGATCAATACTATCCATTATATCGTCTAACGGCTGGATATTTTTATAATTATGTTGAATCTTTTTCGTTTTTACCCTTTTTATTTTTTTGATCATTTCTTCCGTATGATAATCATCTTCCCTTTTACTAAATAGAATTGAATTATCATTGTTTATATTCATAATAAAAATTTAAGAATAATTTATATTATTATTAGTTATTTATTTTACCTAGAATACATCATACCACAATTACCTCCAATAAATGATAATATATTGTATCTCTCTTCAAAGAGCGTCATATTATAATTATAATCATACATCTGCCAATTTGATTTTCGAATTCCAATAGGAACACCACTGCTGTCCAAAATAACATCAAAGCTAGATTTTGCTGTATCAACTGGGGGGACGTAGGTTGTTATTTCCAGTTCAATATTTTTAAATTTATTCATATTGATTGCACCAGATGGTTGATATTCAAATGGACTTGTATTTAAACAAAAATTATAACAATATAATCCATCCTTTGCTGCCCCTTGGGTTCTCACATATTTTTCTACATATTCATAAACACCACTTGTTAATATATTTTCTCTATATTCACCATTCAATAAAATGCCCATGGTTTCTAAAATCGGTTTTACATTTACTACATTATAGTCACCGGTTATATACAAACCAGTTGTAACGCCATCGAAAGGATCTACAGACGGTGAATAAAACTTTCCTTGGTATGCAATAGAATTGGTATCATTTGCAGCTGCTGCTAATTCTAAATCACCAGGTATATTACCATATGGCCAATTCGTATAATTTGTCCACTCATTTCGCAAATTTACATCATTTCGTTGTAAATACCACATCCAATTCGCAATCATACCAGATGATGTTAATTTTAGTCGCTGTGTTCCAGTAACATTGTGAAAATTATACTGAAAAACATCCTTTACCAAGTATATTTGATCTTTTGCTGCAAATACCTGGGCTTCGTCCTTTGATAAAAAACAATAGGTTGCTAATAAATGAACGTCTGAATTCCAAACAGATATTTGATTTGTATAACTACTAGGAGATGTTGTATCTACTGCCGGAGGCGTTTGTAGAAATCGATACATTTGAAATTGGGGTTGATTAAAATCTGGTTGAACGTAAGGATACAAATTTTGAATATCGTAAACATCACGCACCTGGAATAACTCTTGAATCGGACGCAATGTCACACTTATGTTTAATTCATTATATTGCAATGAAACCAAGGGGAATGCACAACGACTGTCAAGAGTGAACCAGGTATTGATTGGAATAAACAATTGTCGACCACGAATCGACGGTTCAGCGCCAGCAACTGATGTGCTATAAAATGCGGTTGGGTATGTGTTGATTCTACCATAGGCATTTCCTGGATCCGTAAATTCATGAATATTCCCTGTCATTTTATTAAACAAATCCTTTTTCTCTGCTGAAAAATCACGCTCAACCATAGCATTCAAATATTCGCCAGTATATCGTTGCAACAATAACGAGCCGCATGTAATTGTTATTTCTTTTATTATTAGACTACCTAAATTTGGAATCCATCTAAATTCATAGGGGGTCCATCTAAAATTATTCGATGAACATGGTGTGGATAAGGGACTCCAAATATCAGGAATATTAACAACCAAATATGTATCCATTAATAGGTCCGCGTAACGTTTCACTTTAAATGTAAAGGTAGAAGGTTCCGTTAATCGTAAATCTCTTGAGCCATCATAATCTAGACGAAATTTTTGCAATCCGAAATTAGTATATTTAGAATAGGTAACCTTAAAAAATGTCTTGCTGGGTTCTCCAGTTAAAATAACATTGTTGTTGCCAACAGATATGATATTTAGTAGTCCTCCTGCCATTATATATATATCATATAATTTATCTATTATGTTTTCCGTTTCATATTCTTTTCGTTCTATATTTTATTGATGCCAATTTATAAAAAAATATTAATCCTTATCATTCTTGCTATTTTTATATATATAATATATTCGCTGATAACTGCACGCGTTGCGCTGTTTAAACAAACCGAAACATTTATTGAAGGAATGGTGGATAAAGTTGGTATAGATGCTAGCAAATTGGATGCGGATAAGCGTGTAAATGCAAGTGGTATAACAAATATAAACACATCCATTTCTGATCGACCATTAAAGGAATATATAATAAAATCGAGTTACAATACAGCAATATCTGGTAACCATGTGAATTTAGATATGATAAAACATGTATTATCAAAAGGGTGTCGCTTCTTAGATTTTGAAGTATTTTATGACGGAAAAGATGCATTTGTTTCGTATTCACATGATGCAACATACAAAACACTACAAACAGATAGTTCTTATTCATTAACGACTGTTCTAAATAAGGTCATGGGGTCCGCATTTAATACTGATTCGCCGAATCCACATGATCCTCTTTTTATTCAATTACGTGTAAAATCAAATAATACCAACGTGTACCGTGCGGTTGCTGCTTCTATACATTCTTCACTTTTATCGAAATTATATCCTGAAGAAATAACTGAAAAAACAACATTGAATGATATTATGAAAAAGGTAGTATTGGTGATGGATAAAACGATAAATGTAGAATATAAAGATCATGCGGATTGTTCTAAGAAAGAAACCAAGACTGTCCACGAAAAAGACGAAGATTGTTATGATCTAACGAATTATATAAACGTAGAAAGTGGCAGCAATCTTATGCGACTAGCTAGATATTCAGATATGTTAGACCGCAAAACCAACCCACCTGAAATAAACGACGATAATGATAGTACAACCGTTTCAAAAATGCAGGTTGTCATACCAGACGTAGATTATCGAGTCGTGAACAACCCTACATTGTCCCCATTTGTTTTAAAATATGGTTGTCAGATGGTCCTATATAGATTTTATAACAACGATAGTAATCTAGTCGATTATGAAGATTTTTTCAAACATTTTAAGACCGCATTTGTTCCCCTTACACGCGCCATTTCTTATTTAAAGAAGAAAGAGGAACATAATATATCATAAAAATATATACATGTCGCTTTATTTTTATATATTTTTATTTTTTTCGACGATAGGTTCTCTATATGCGGATACAGAATGTCCAAATGTTATTGCAACCAATTCTACTAGTAAAATAAACCAACTGCGTATTGTTCAATACAACGTAGAATGGTTATTTATGGATTATTGTGCATCGTCTGATTGTCCAGGTGCTGGATGTACATGGAAAAATAAAACATCAGCCAATGCACACATAAAAACTACTTCGAATATTATATCAAATTTATCACCCACTATTATAAACTTGTGTGAAGTCGAAGGCTGTGATGAATTGAATGAATTGGTTAAAAATATAGAGACCACAGTTTCACCATCAGTTTCACTATTAACACCCTATCTAAGAAAGGGTAAGGATACATCAACTGGCCAAAATGTGGCTCTACTAACAAGGATAACCCCATCCGTTTCTCTATATAGAACAGAAGAGCGTTATAATTATCCAATAGAAGGATCCAAATGTAATTATAAAGGTGAACCTACAAGTGCAGGTGTAAGCAAACATTACATCACAGAGATTTTTACGAATAATATAAACATTGCGCTTATCGGTGCCCATTTTGTAGCATTTCCGACAGACCCATCTAGATGTGCTGAGCGAGAGGCACAGGCAATGGTTATACAAAAGGTTGTTTTTCAATATATATCCAAAGGCTTTGAGGTTATTCTTTTAGGTGATTTGAATGATTACGATGGTGATGTCCTAGATGCAAATAATAATATACCAACATCACACGTTCTTAGAATATTAAAGGGGCAATATGGCGATTATTCCGGCAAATATAGCCTGTATAATGTTGCAGAAGAAATACCCCAGAAAGAGAGATATAGCGCATGGTGGGATAAAAATTCAGATTGCAAATCGACTCCCACTGAATTTTCAATGATTGATCACATGTTAGTTACGAGCAAAATGCGCGGTTATATTAAAACTGCGTATTATTTTCATGGATATGTAGAAAAATGCGATATTTATGAATCCGATCATTACCCACTCGTTGTTGATTTTATTGTATAGTCTAAAAATTGATTATTGTCGAGATGCTGTTATATTATATTATTCAATATAATATAACAGCATGAATAAACTTGCCGAGATATTCCCCACAATGGAATCTTTCATGATCCAATTCCCAACATTGAATGATTATATCAATAATAGTGATTCGCTGGGTGACCAAATCCGTAGATTGAATATTATTATTATTGGATTACGTAATATGTTGGGTTGGAGCAATGACCAAAATATATACACTCGAGATAAAGATGTCATGATCGTTCAAGAAAATACGCCAATCTATAATGAAATAAACAAATTTAAAAACAAAAATGTAATAAAACTTTTGTTGAAATCTGTTGTTCAAATGCTGTCATCTATCATGGTTGAAACACTGGATTCTCCTACGTTAATTATTGACGAGCCAATACAATGCGATATTAATAAATTAACTGCGTCTATTAAGAAACTTTCATGTGAATAAATAATATGGTGTAAAAATATAAATATTCTGGCATTTTTTTATCAATATATTATAAATGAAACCCCATTATAATAAATCACATAAAATACATAAACCCATAAAAAAATATAATAATAAAACCTGCGATGAAAAAATGACATTTGATGAATGCGAACTTGCCATATTGCGCGCTGCGGTAGACGAAACTGAAGAAAAAAAGGGGCGTGAAATCGTAAACAATGATGAAATCAAGAAAATATTAAAAATCGTAGAGAACTTTATTATTCGTAAAAAACTAATATTATATGGTGGAACCGCGATCAATAACATCTTGCCAAAATTCGCCCAGTTTTATGATCGTGATATAGAACTGCCAGATTATGATTTTTATTCAAAAAATGCTTTAGAAGATGCAAAAGAATTGGCCGATATTTATTACAAAGAGGGCTATTTAGACATAGAGGCGAAATCAGGGGTTCATATGGGAACGTTTAAGGTGTTTGTTAATTTTATACCCATTGCTGACATTACCCAATTAAATTCTGTTATTTTTGATGAATTATCAAAAGATACAATTAAAGTATCCGGTATGCGACATTGTCCTGCCAATTTTTTACGAATGAATATGTATTTGGAACTATCGCGACCGTCCGGTGATGTATCTAGATGGGAAAAAATATTGAAGAGACTTATCCTATTGAATAAATTCTATCCATTGAAAACACAAGATAATTGTACAGATATTGATTTTCAACGCAAATTGGATGTCGATATGAATATTTCTGAAAAAATATACATTACAACACGTGATGCATTCATTAATCAGGGGGTTATTTTCTTTGGTGGATACGCAGTATCTCTTTACGCTCGATATATGAGTGAACAAGAACAGCATGCTGTAAAGAAAATAGCAGATTTTGATGTATTATCAGAAGAACCTGAAAAATGCGCATTAATAGTAAAGGAGCGATTACAAGATGAAGGATTTAAACATATTAAAATGATTCACCACCCTGAAGTGGGCGAGATTGTTCCTGCATGTATAGAAATAAATGTGAATGGTGAAGTTGTTGCATTTATTTACAAGCCAATTGCCTGCCATAGCTATAATACCATACGCGTTGACGAACAAGAAATAAATATTGCTACAATCGATACGATATTGACATTTTATTTTTCATTTATTTACACAAAACGACCCTATTACACCATAGAACGTTTATTGTGCATGGCTAAATTTTTATTCGATGTTGAACAGCGTAATCGGTTGGCACAGAATGGTTTATTAAAAAGATTTTCTATCAATTGTTATGGAAAACAGAAAACATTGGAGGGAATGCGTGCAGAAAAGGCCGAAAAATTTAAAGAATTGGGTTCGGACCGAAATTCTATTGAGTATCAAATGTGGTTTTTAAAATATTCACCAGGAACAAAGGAGGGTGTTTCAAAAAAACGCCCTGTAAAAAATATTGTGAAGGATGAAAAACCACACAATATACGTAAAACCCAAAAGGTGCGTTCAAAAAAGGATGATTATCTAGTATGATATAATACTTTATTTCAAGGATTGAAAATTAGATAAAGATAATACAAATAATAATATTTATATTATTTATGGAAGCACCAGATGATGATATTACAATAATCACCTCTTTTTTAGATATTGGTCGTGGCGAATGGAATAATGAATGGAGACGTCAACCGCAATATTATGTCGATTCGTTTTTAATTTATCTTAGATATCCATACAAAATGGTATGTTATATTGACGACCAGTTTATTGATCAGGTGTTAAATGAATATGAAAAAAGTGAATACAAAAATAAACGGTTTATCCCAATAAATAAGGATTGGTTAACTGAGAATATTCATGCTTGGCAAAATTTTGAAAAAGAAAGGGGGATATTATCAAGTGAGCAGTTTATGAAAATAATCCAACAACGATTCCATTTTATGGATATGAAGAATTTCGATAGAACCAGAAATATCGAAGGGTATTTATTTCCTGAAAATGTTTACCCTGAATACACGACCGTGACCCACTCAAAAATCGATTTAATGATGCATGCAATTAATAATAACTACGTAAATACTCCATATGTAAGTTGGTGTGATTTTGGAATATTTTATTCACAACATAAAGACGGAAAATATCCCAATAGTGTTTTGGATATAAATAAAATGCATAGAGAAAAAATAACAATGTGTGTTAGTAATAATGTTTCACCTAAGGATTCAAATATGTTTTTTGTATTAGTCTTTGCACCTGAAACCTTTTGGGGTGGATTTATTTCTGGGAAAAAGGACCTATTCTCATCATTGCAAACTCTCTATCATGAATGTCTTGATGAAATGCATAATAATAATATTACTGACGATGAACAACATGTATATTTACGCTGTTATTTAAAAAATCCTGAATTGTTTCATCTAGTACAAACGCGAAATGATCCTATTATGAATATTTTTTCTAGATAGATCTTATTTTCTAGTCCTGGTCTTTCTTTTTGATTTTCGCTTCCCCTTTGTTTTTCGTTTCCCACCATTTTTTAATATGTTAAATTCGTCGGCTGGATTATATTTATATGTCTTCAAAAAATTTGATAGTTCATCTAATTGAATAGTGTAACATTTTAATAAGGCAGGAAAATCTGGATTTGAACTATCTAGTAGTGGTTTCATCTTTTCTACGCTAGTCAAATCTAAATTTATTAATTGTACGCTCTGCCATGTTAAAAAAGATGCTTTGCCTCCTTTAGATTCTATGATTCCTTTTTTTACTAAATAATTGTATAATTCTAAATACGCATCTTTTTTGTGTTTATCGGTTATTAATTTACTACCGAACCATCCAGGTTTGCTGCAATTAGGAATTAATGTTAAAATTTTGTCATTTTTTATACCTTGGACCATAAAATTAAAATTTTTTATTTGATTTTGGCTAGATTCTATTCCTACATCTACACCATGAGTTAACGCAACATCTTCTAAAAAATCTGCCATATAAATTACCGATAGATATTTTCTCAAAATGAACTAATAAAATCGGTTATTTTGGTTAACAAATAAAAACAGTTTCCAAACAATATGCTTTTTAATAACAATCCATAGATATTAAAATGTCCATCCGCATTATAAATTGATAAAAAAGACACTTTCTTAAAGAGGAGTGTGTTCATAATCGGTAACTGAAAGACAAAATAGAGAAAACAAATCATAATTGGTATTTGAAATTCACTTAATAATTGATCCAGTTTAGATTCTTTATACTTACGTTTCTCGTTTTCCTCTATTTTTTTTTCAACTGAACCTGCATGTTCTCTAACATAATCGCCAGTAAGTTTAGGTTTTGGTATATAATTCGCCTGAATCTCTTCATCGTGTAAATAATCGCTTTTGTCTATTGGAATATCACGTGATGGTAATCTACGTTGTGGCATATTTTCATAATCCATTCGATTTACGGCTTCTTGGGACATTTGTTGTTGAATGGGTATCTGCTGTTGATACTGTTGCTGTTGCTGTTGCTGCTGCTGCTGCTGATTCGGAGAACTTGTTTGTATAGGATTTGGTAAAATAGGGTTTTGTGCAGAAATTCCATATGGATTTGGATGAATATTTATAGGTATATAATTTGTAGGAACGCCTTGATCACTTCCGCCACCGCTTCCACTGAGATTGGGGCCAGAATTCATCATATTTGAAGCATAAGCGTTTGGCATTTGCATAGTGATATTTTCAGGTAAATCTGCAATTCTAGTTGTCATATCCATAAAAATCTATACAATAATGAATCATCTAAAGATTGTATAGATTACGAATTTTGGGATAGTATCTAGGTATTTTTTGATTTATGACGATTGTTTTTAGTGGTTCCAACACCACCGGATGCTAAACTATGGGGCTTGTAATAAACAAGAGAATTGTCAGAAAAAATACTTTTCATGGTAAATTGGATAGGTCTGGGAGCAACAGTTGAACTAAATGTAGGCGTTAAATTGGGCGGAAATCCCATTCCTTGATTTGTTTGTGTCATGGTTTATACTATATCTACAAAATAGTATATATCTACAAAAGAAATCTATAAGAATGACTTGGGTGCAGGTGGTTTGGTTGTAATCTTTTCATTACTAATCTCAACTACCTTTTTTTTTGTTTCATCGCAATTCTCTGCCTTTGCTTTATATTTATAACATTCATCTCCATGTTTGTACGTTTTCTCTTCAATGTCACTTATTACGTAGCCATTAAACGTTATGCAATTTTTGTCGACACATACTTTTCTAAATAAACTAGCCAACCCTAACCCCAATATAATGGATATTACTATTTTTCCAGCTTCTGAGTTTAATAGGCGCTTAATATTCATTCTAAATATAGGATATATATTATAATATATTGAAGTATTATAATATTTTTGTAAATTATGTCTGTGGAGGGAGAACCGTTATTTTTTTATCATCAGTTGGACAGTTTACCTTCTCTTGTGTGAACGAAAAACAAGTGTCGGTTTTATCTTTATATTGCAATAAATCAATATTTTCTGGGGTAGGATAAACATAGACAATGCGCTGATCTGGGAGAGTTATGTAAACTGCAAATATCCCCACGATGAGACTTATTATAAATAACGGCATATTTACATAATTGAATAACCCCATATTGAATATATACTATATATACACTAAATTTTTTTTACTTATTTCTTACTCTTCTTTTTCTTAGGCTTATTCTTGGGCTTTTCAGAAGGCGCATTCATCTCAGCTAATATATCAGGATGAATATAACTATCTTGTACATCTTTGGTAGAAACGCTAGACGAAGGTGGTTTCATTGACTTTGGCTGGTCTTCCTGACCAGGAATCTTAAACACATAATTATTAGGGGAAGCTGTCTGATTTATGGTATACGCGCCGGCATTTGCTGCCAACATCTTCTTTAGTTGTTCTTCCTGCAACTGCTTCTTCGCCTCCATCTTCTTAAGTAGACGTTCTCTCGTAGAATGCTGTTTGGACATTCTATTTAAAGCATTCGTGTCCATCTTTGCGTTTTTGCCCAAACCCATCCCCTTGGTAAGATTTTTAAATATTTCATTAAATTGTGCTGTTCCGCCCATATCCTTCATCTTCGACATCAACTCACTAGCCTCCTTCAAAATATCATCCTTGGAAATATCACCAGAGTTCATCTTTTTATCCAACTTGTTTCCGACCAATTTCATCATATCCATAATTTTCTTTGGATTCGACATAAGTTTCTTTAACACCTCATCAGTCGATTTCATTCCAGACATATCCTCACCCAACATACTTCCCAAGTCGTCAGTTAATTCGGCAGCCATCTCTTTCGCCAAAGAACCAATCTTACCATCAAAGAGCGTTTTCAAATGATCCTGGATATTGTCCATATTCGGCATGTTTTCAAACATTTTCTTGAAATCACTTCGTGTAAAGGGGTTTTCACCTTCACCGTCCGCATCGCCATCACCATCCGCATCACCTTGACCGTTGCTATGAGAATGCGCATTATTTTCAGCCGATTCAGAATCATGGGGTCCTGAATTTTGCTCATCACCTACATTTTCAGAAATATTCTTGAAGAAATCAGTTAGTCCGGCCATCGTCTCATTTAGTTTCGTGTTCAGCTCACCCTCATCAATTCCCTCGAACATATTCATAGTATCTCCAAAAGTTGCCTTGTTTTTAACATTGCCGATAACACTAAATAGTATGAGCTGCAAATATTTCCACATAGTCTTCTTTGTTGACTCAGTAACGCCCTCACAATTATATAAAAACTTAAATTCAACTCCAGGTAAAAAATGTGTATCGATTTCATTATCCGGATTAAAAATATCATTATTCTGGTACAAAATATCAAAGAATCGCTCAGGATAAATTGTGATACAGTGGCCATACACACATTTAATCTCCTCAACTGGGACATCTGGTGCTATCCACTTTGCCCATAAATGGGAGTATTCAGGGAAGGTAATCGATAAATCAATACAGAAATCACGTAGAGCCGACTTAAAATTATCAGGCAATGTAGGGTTCTCCATAGTTATACTTATATTTATACTATAATGGACACTTTTTTATATAGTTCGTTACGAAGAATATATATTTTGGGAACCATGGTCTAAAATAATCTACCCATTATTTATAGGATTTTAATGGACCCAGAACAAATTGAAAGTTTGTTTAGTAGTAGCGTTCGACCCAATTTTAAATCAATGGATGATGAAATATTAAAATCTATAATAAAACATTATGGATTAAAGGGTTCGGATAAACCAACGAATTCGATGGCAACCCTATTGGATCGAACATGGTTAAATTTTCAGGCAAATAAATTATACAATGAATTATTTGAATATATGGAATCCAATGAAGATGCCAAGGCAATCGAAACCGTTAAAAAACTAAAGGATATTATTCCAAATAAATTAGGCGAAATAAATGCACAAAAAGATTCAGAAACACCTCTTGTATTTGCTATTAATAATGAAAATATAGATGTAGCATTTGAACTTGTTAAAACCGGATATTCAAAACCAGGAACTATTGTTAATGGGGAGACTGCGCTCCTATCTGTCATCGACTCGTATATTATGTCTCTTGAGTTTAACAAACGCATGGAACTTATGGAAAAAAAAATAGAGTTGGCACTCGCCATTATTGCCACCGGAAAATCAAATGCTGGTTATATTAGTGAATATAATGAGAAATCAGCACTTATGATGGCATGCACGAAAAAAGAATTACTTGGAGTTGCAGTAGCAATAATAAAAAAAGATAAAACAAATATAAATGCCGTATTTATAGATGAAGATGATGAATATTCAGCATTAGACTATTTAATTGAAGAGGACTTGATTGATAATGATGCCTTTCGTGAATTAATAAAATATTATGTATTGGAGAACCCACATGATGAACAATTTCAATCAGTTACGGTTAAAACGATTTGTGCATTGCCTGAATTAAAAGAAGAGGTTAAAAAATCACTTCAATCGGTGCCAGAATTACGCGATATGAATATTGAAGATTATTGTTTAGCACCAGTTTCTGCTAGTGCCGAAATACCAATACCAGTTGGTGTCGCAACCAACGATTCTGAGGGTTCAACTACTAGCGTTAATGAAGCAATTGAAGTTCCAATAACTGCTGCGTATAGTGGTACGGACGTAAATGATGGCGAATATTATATAGATGAAAACGGAAGACGGATTAGTGTGCCATTAATGTCAGAAGGTGAGGGTGAACGTATAGCCAAACGTTTAGGTGGGAAAACTCTTCGAAAAAAACGTAACCAGATTAAAAAAAAACCAAAAACAAAAAAACGTGGTCATAAGAAAACGAGAACGAATAAAAGAGTGGCCAACAAAAAATCTAAAAAATCTCATTAAAAAGTATAAGAATAAATGAATAATAAGCCAGTAGTTTCAGCGGAACCAACTGAACGCATATGGTATTTGATAACAAGTCTTTCCAATACGATTTCAAATACTCTTTTTAGAGGAAGAAAAACGCCAATTCAAAAAGAACAAGATTTATTTAACCAGATAATGTACAAGCACCAATTTCTTGTCATCGTCTTGCCTAATGAATCTGGAAATGTAAAAAAAGTAACTATACCAATTGTTATCAGTGGTCGCGTTAAACCCTTAAAACAAATCGATGATTATATAGAAAATAACTATCCAAATTTAACAGACTCAGAATACGATTTGATCGACGAAGCATATAATGAATGGTACGAATTGTATAACCAATTACATGTAAATTCACAAATTCAACCCATTCTTACAACTGCAAATATATCTTCTCAGAATGAGGCACACACTTTAGCAGAAATATCGAATCTATCGAATGAGAATAATACTAATAATAATAGTAACAACAATGTAAGTAACGTGAGTAAAATACCATCAGCGACATCATTACCCCATGCGTATAAAATCGGAAGGGGTAAAAAAACGAAAAAAAATAGAAAGCGAAAACAAAGAGGGCGAAAAACGAAAAATACTCGTAGATAATAAAAATAGGTGTTTTTTTATTATCTATTTACAAATTATAACTATAAATGTCATCCGATCACATTAATCATATTGAAAAATTACGCGGAGATTTTGCAAATATTATCACAATAAAAACCGAAATATCTAAAATAAAGGAGAAAATCCAGGAAGAAATAGCCCATTTAAAAGGTGTATATCAAGAATTGGTTAAGAATAATACAAAAAAAATTTTCGTCTTTTGCCTGGATTCCTTCTTTTTTCAATACAAAATATTTACAGTTGAATTGGAGAACATTGATCGTTTCCGAATATTATTAAACAATCGTATGTATTGTGAGTATTACAAGTTATATAATATTATTGTTACAGATATAAATGAAAAACGCATTGATGTTGTCATTGATACAACTGCAACAAGGGATTTTCCAGTCTATAAAGATTTAGAGCCTTTTCATGAATATAAAATCGATGATATCAAGGATTTACATACAAATATTATGACATTATTAAATGAAATGTTCTCACAATATCTTAAAAAAACCCAGAATATTGATGGATATAATGAAAATCATAGAATTGGGTTCTCCATTTCCAATTTTATAAATACATTGCAACATGAAAATAATCAATTGCGTGATCAAATTATGTTATACATTAACTACGTTTCCTTTTTTCATATATCACAAAAAAAGCAGTTGAACCGAATTTCAGCAAGAATAAATGAATTTTATAATGAGGTTCAAGAAAATATTAATATAAATCGCACGTTCTCTATTAATGATATTTATTCACAAGACCGTTTAGATTTATTATATTCGGAAGTGGAAGAAAAAGATAAAAATATGAACAGCGATTTTAATCACTCATCGCAGATAGGCCTTAAAGGAGTAACAAAAGAACAGCAAGCAAATAAGGATCAACCGCGATCAAAAGAACCAGAGAATAATGAGCATACTCCGGACAAATAATGTGCATACTTATTATTTCTTATATTGCTAGAAATAATAATAATACTATAATTTGCGTCATAATAGATTATTTACAAAAATACAAAATAAAAATATATAATCCTACTTTTTCTAATCACTATGTATATTGTAATATACATTATACATGGCTAGTAAAAAAACTACCGCGGATTTAGATGAAAAATCTGATTCTGTCGATAATAATTCTGAAAATAAAGACGCTGCATCGTCAACGTCAATCGAGAAAACTGCACCAGGTAAGCATATTAAGTGGTCGCCTGAAAATGAAGAAATCATGGTGGAGTGGTGTGATATTGCCCAGTGTTATAAATGGTTAAATTCGCGCGCACATTCTAGATATTCATACATGCATGCATGGTTTACTATACCTGCTATTACCCTTTCAACCATAAGTGGAACAGCATCATTTGCTCAAACAAGTATACCAGCGGAATATCAAACATATGCACCCATGGCAATCGGCACAATCAATATATTTATAGGCATTTTAACCACGGTCCAGCAATATTTAAAAATATCTGAATTAAACGAGGCCCATCGAGTCGCGTCTATATCATGGGATAAATTCGCGCGTAATATTCGTATAGAACTTTCCAAAGAGCCATGTGAGAGAACCGATGCTGGGCAGTTTATTAAATATTGTAGACAAGAGTTTGATCGTTTAATGGAAACAAGTCCGAGTATTAGCAAGAGCATTATAAATGAATTTAATCGTTCATTTACTGGTGATAAAAATTCGGATAAACAAATGTATTTCGAGGAATTGAAGAAACCAGATATATGTAATACCATAATTAGTGCAGGCAGATATCGTCATCCATGGTATAAAGAAGAGGAGCGAAAAAAATTAGAGAGAGAAGAACGTGAGCGCAGAGAACGTGATTATGAAGAAACGATGCGTTTTTTAATTGATCCGTTTGACAAAAAAGATGACGCTGAAGATCCAGAAATTTTAAGAAAACGACAAGAATTAAATGAAAAGGAACAGGATATTTTATTAAAAGAGAAAGAAATTGCAGAAAAATTAGAAAAACGCCGAACGATGCAAAATGCGTTTCATCGAAATGTTGTCGAGGCAGCCAATAAAATGAGAAAACAAATAAAAACATTAGAGGATTACGTATCTGTCTTCCAAACAATGTATGGTCGCGTCCCAATGAAAGATGAATTAATTAGTCATGCAAATGCATTAATTGCATCTGGTGAAATACAACAAGAAGCATTGGATAAATATTTAGATAAGGTTTATCATAAGGTTACAAATAGCGCAGTTGTTATATAATATCTATTGTTCTATCGTTCCATCTATCTACAAAATAAAATATATGATAAATATATAAAAATGGATCTTTTAGACAATGTTTGCACCCCAGCAATAGTTTATTTAGTATTGTCGATGATAACTATTATGTTTGCAATTTACAATAATGCAAGAGTTTTCACCATATTAATAAAATGGTTATTCGTTTTATTATGGGCCTGGGTTTTGAACTTTATCTGCAAGAGTGGTTATCCTATGGTTGCCTGGTTCCTCGTTTTACTGCCATACTTATTGATGTTGCTAACCATTGCAATCGTCATTGAAATGATGCAGTATGCTAAAAATACGAGTCAATAAATAAAATTTTCTCTTTATTATAATAAAATTGATTTTTATACATTTTATTATACAGGCTATATTCCAGAAATGACAAAGACCTTAGATTATTATATCGCCAAACTTCCAATGGATGTTGGAAAGGAAATATTCTCCTTTCTTATTCCAGATAAAGATACTATACAATTTTATAATTATTCATCAAATAGTTACAGTAATTCTTCTTATAGTTCAAAATATGAAAAAGCGCTCATTGGCGATGAAGTTGTAAAAAATAAGGAGGGATTATACCTATCTAGAATATGGAAAAAAAATGGAAAACATAGATATTACGTAACCGAAACAATAGTAGACACAATACACGTTGAGTACAATGACTCTATGTGTGCTATGCATTATTATGATTACTTTTCTACATATGTTGGCAAAGATTTGGATAAGGCATTGATTGAATTGTTGTTCATATTTCAATAAATCGGTCCAGGGTTTTTATACACCAGGTGTTTCTATTGTTTTCAATAAAAAATATGCTTGTATATTTATCAAATATGTTCGTTGAATCATCAATTTCATTGTCATTTTCATTATTTTTTTCAACCATATTATCGCCGTCACCATCCCCACCACGTTGTTTTAATGCATATTCACGTAACGATTTTATTTTTCGAATAGGGGTTTTTTTATTTAATATATAGAGCGTATCATAGACAAAAACGGCGTATCGTTTAACGTTCTTGTTTAAAGTAATTTGTTGTGACGTAAAATAATAATTAAAACCAAAAATATCATGCTCGATCTTTCTTTCATTATATAATAACTTATTATTACGCGTTTCATCGTCAGCATAAATCGTATTTTTATAAACATTTTCGGTGAACTTTAATGATTTTTCTTCGTCTTCATTGCTATCATTGTTTTCACAAAGATAAAGACACAGCGGCAAAGGTACCTGTTTTTGCGTTTCGTTTTCATTTTCTATTAAATGCAATAATTGATTGTTTTCATTTATTATATTGATAATTGCATTATCAACAGGATAGTCTAATATTCGTTTTTCATTTATAATTTCATCCAAAATCGCCCATATTTGAGTTTCACTATATTTTATATTATCCAATTGGGTTGTGTCAAAAAATAAAAAGGGGACGCCATCGTTTTCTAAGAATCCCTTGAATACATTATATTGTTGAATATCTTCCTTATTTATGTTTAATATTTCTTGTAAGGCAGATTCATAATTTATCTGTAAATATTGATTTGCATCTAATTGTTTGCTATTATAATCATTTATGGAAATAGAAAAATTGCGTATAGTGCAAACCTGATCGTGTATATCTAATAAAAATTCAACAAATGGATTTTCACATTCTGAATTAATACGAAATAGAATGATGTTTGCATTGAATATACCATTTTGAAGATTTTTCTCAATTACATCTTCAAAATCATGTAACATATTGTCTTTTGTTAGGTAATGATATTCCTTTGAATTGAAATGATACATATCACTGTCTTCAATATTATCATGATTGTCATAACTTGCTAATAATGGTATCGGCAAATCTTGATGGTGTTGCTCCAGAGTTAACTCTTTTTTTTGAACCTCTTCCTGGGGTGGTTGTTCTTGTGATTGATCGTCAGGTTTCACTTCAGGTTCACCGTCAGGTTTCAATTCAGGTTTAACTTCAGGTTCACCGTCAAGTTTCACTTCAGGTTTAACTTCAGGTTTCAAATCAGGTTTCAATTCAGATTTCAATTCAGGTTTCAATTCAGGTTCACTTTCAGGTTTCAATTCAGGTTCACTTTCAGGTTTCAATTCAGATTCACCGTCAGGTTTCAATTCAGGTTTCACTTCAGGTTCACCGTCAGGTTTTAATTCAGGTTCACCGTCAGGTTTCACTTCAGGTTCACCGTTAGGTGAAGGCGGCGGTTCAAGATTTTTCATGGGTTGTCCGTCTGGTGGGGGTAGTTGCTCTTTATCAGTTAAATGTAGTGGTTGAACAGTATTTTGAACCGCTATTGTTGTTTCTTTTTTAGAAATATCTTCTGGATTTTCAACACGAGGTTTTATTATTGTCTCTTTATTTTGTTCAGTATTTTTAATACCAATAAAATGTGTCATTATTTTGTTTTTCATTTCATTATCAACAATTGGCATTATTACCTATTTATAATATAAATATACTTTTTATTATAATACTAAACTTATATGAAAAATAAGTTTTCAAACAAATATAAAGAATTAACCCAATATATAATAACCAATCAGTATAATTACTATACAACAACTTAAATAGCTTTTCACAGCAACCGAGTTAAAATGAGTTCCTACGATGAATATGGCAATTACGTTGCATCAGATGATTTCAGCGTTTCATCTTTTGCAAGTGTTGACCCCAACATTATTCAACATACAAATGACGATAATTACAAACTCCAATTTAATAAAAATTCCAGAAAAAATAAAACGACCGCAAATAAATATATGGATGAACTAAAGAAGCAGGATAAGGGATTTCGAAAGGTCAAGCGAAATATTAATGGCATTGTAACCAATGTTGAAATTTATACTACGTCAACCACCCCTGGTTCGCTTATTCGTGACGCAATTACAGGTTCAAGATATGTAAATTATAGAGCAGGCACTTCTGATGAAAATTTGTTTTTTAAGGTTCGTGTTAGCATTGGTGGAACCGACTACGGAAACGAACCAATCACATTGTATTATGATAATCCGGAAACATATGAACGAACATTTGGAAGCACAGTTGCACAAACCGATAAGGAGCGTTGGGAAGCCAGACGTGTATCAGAGGTTGTTTCTAGAGCCCAATAAAATATATAAAAAAATAAAATAGAGATATAGATTATATATTCTATATCTCTATGAAGTGGAAATCAGTGTTATATTGCTTTATTATAAAGCCAGATAGAGATGTAATGCAAAGTAATAAATTCGATATAGTAAATATTCCGCCGAATATGGAGAATGTAGATAAATGGGGAAAAATGCTTGAAGCAAATAATCGTTCTGTTGATTTGTTTAAACCATCTAGATTCGGAACCGGATTAGATGAGCGACCCATTAATGAAACCGATAATATGTATAATATTACAATGAATTTTTTTAAAATGAAAATGTTAAGACGTTTAGAGAGCAAACACATTTCAGTAGAAGAAAAACTTAATATTATTAATGAAAATGATTGGGTATTTAACTCACAACACTCAAAATATTATGTAAATTTATTAGCTGGGGATTTACTAGATAGTTGGTAAAATTTTATCATGGATAATAATCACCATTGCGATGATTTGTTGGAAAATATCAAAATTTGTCTTTGTTATTATTCATCCAATTCATCTACTAACAATTTTGGCAGTGGATCCGGTATTTTTTATCCAGTAAAATGTGAAAATATAATCCGTTTTGAACAAAGTTTAGAGGCAAATAAAACCACGATCCAATACAAACAGCCATTTTTAAATTTAGAAAAAACATATAGAATAAATTATGATGCAGCAACTCGTCATATTTCTATTGAACAATAAAATAAAAAATGTATCGTTATAATATAAATTTGTAATTATATTATAAATAATGTCTTCACAAATTATTCCATTATCTGCCTATATTTGTGTTGGATTAACTTCAATAGTATTGTCTTATGCGCTTATATCAGAGTCCGCTGAAGAAAAAACAGAATCCACATTTACATCTATGTTGCCTAGCATAACCTCGGCTGCTGCGCCTGCGTCAGCAACTGCGGTAGAAGCATCAGCGCCACCACAAGAGGGCATTTTATCTAGCATTAAAGAATCGATCGTTGGTGAAAAACCTGCAAACCCAATTTATGGTGGAAGAAAAACAAAGAAGCGAAACAAGAATAAAAAGTCTTCGAAATCTGGAAAAAAGAAGAATCATTCCAAACATCGTTGAAAAAATTCATTTACCTTATTTTTGTCGGCTCCAATTACAGCATCATCCGGAATATAACTTGTATTACCCTGATTGTAACATAAAATAGCAGGTATACCATTTAACATCTTTTTTGTTTTTAAAAAGGCATACACATCAAAACTTTCATCTATGTCAACTACAATACATTGAATTGTTTCCGGCATTTTGTCAATCCATTCAAAAACCTGTTTCTCAATGAGTTTGCAAGGTGCACACCATTCTGCGCCAAACTTGATGATTATTTTGCCAGGATTTGTCTCCAATAACTGAGAAAACTGGGTCCTATCACGAATTTCTGTTAGAAGTGGGAGGCGTGTCATTCTATAATAATATCGATATTATTATAGGCGATAAGTGTTTATATTTTTTCATCGACAACTTATTATTCGATAAATCATGATTATTTTTTTATGCAAATTTTCTATATAACAATGAAACAATGTTCTCAAAAACCAACAACACATAATTTAAATATACACATGTATTCATTGAAAGAGGTTTTAGGGTTATTCAATTTATCCTACAATATTACGGTGAATGATTTAAAACGTGCAAAAATGCAGGTTCTTATGTTACATCCAGATAAATCTAGATTATCCGCCGACTATTTTTTATTCTACAAAAAAGCCTATGAGATTGTGTATAACTATTACCAAAATGAGAACAAACAAAACCAAAAGATAACTGATGAAACCACAAAATATGAGCCGATTCAAATAAATAATCATAACAAGGCAACAACCAACAAAATTTCCTCTGTCATAAAAGAAATGTCAACTGATGTTTTTCAACAAAAATTTAATCAATTATTTGAAGACAATATGGTTGGTGCAACAACAAACAAAAACGAATGGTTCTCTAAAGAGGAGCCGATTTATTCTATTCAGGAAAATGTTTCCAGTAAAAATATGGGAAAGGCATTTGATACCTTAAAACAACAACAGTCTGGACTTATTAAATATAATGGGGTGCAAGATGTTATTCATAACCGCGGTTCTCGGTTATATGAAGACGATGGTGATTCCGATGAATATGTTTGCTCTGATTTATTCAATAAATTAAAATTCGATGATATACGAAAGGTGCACAAAGACCAGACCGTTTTTTCAGTCAGTGAAAATGATTATGCAAATGTTCCAAAATATGCATCAGTAGACCATTTTAAGCGAGAACGTGGTCAACAATCACTCACACCATTTGAAAAACAAGAAGCAGAACAAATATTGTTGGCTAGAGATAACAAATATCGCGAATATATTCTACAAAAAGAACATGCGTCTAACATACGAAGTATGGAATATGCAGAAAAAAATAAGACGGTTTTATCCTCTTTTTTACACATTACGAATAACTAACGAACCATAGTTGTATGCGATTATCGACGGTTAAAAAGCCATTTTTTATCAAGGTCCAACATTAATTGTTGATAATTCACATTGCGTTGCTCTATATCGCTATAACATGGTGCCTGGACAACCGTTAATGGAATCAACAAATACCAATTATCCTTTTGTTGCAATGAGTTCCAATACATATCCAATGCATACATTGGCTTATTTTCAGGTTCTCTCATTAAATTCGATAATCCTTCGCGCATATTCTTAATAAGTGTAGAATAATAATGTTTCTTTACGATATATCCAGTTCCACATCTACAATTTGTTACGCGAACGCAATAATCATTCAATTGTTGAAATGGGGGAGCGTTATTTCCGCTAATGAATAGAAAATCCCATTGAATTGATGTATCTGAATGAAATTTAGTTAGACTGTCTTTGAATTGTCCAACGTCTAAAAATGCAATATCATCTTCACAAATAAATACTTGTTCATATTCACGTTGAGCAGCTAATTCCAAACATTTAATATGACTAATTGTACACCCAATTGCACCAGACTTTGTTTTGACCGCATTAAATCTTTCTGCTGTTATTCCTAATTTTGCAAATTGATCAGTTACATGTGTTAGCCTATCTGTTCTATGTTCTAAATTAATAAAAAATGTATTTTGTAATAGTTCCATTATTATAAATTATATAGGTAATTCAATATCTATATCATTTTTATTTACACTTTTTTATCTGTCTTTATTTTTACATGACTCCTGGTGGAATAGTTGTATAGCTTAGATTAGTGTTTGTATCTTGATATATTATGGGTGCCAATGTAGGATAATTATTACCCATCACCATAGGTGCCATCGTAGGATAATTATTACCCATCACCATAGGTGCCATAGTAGGATAATTATTACCCATAACCATAGGTGCCATCGTAGTATAATTATTCATATCCGGTGTAACCAATGTAGATGACATAGTTGGTGCCATAGTAGGATAATTATTACCCATAACCATAGGTGCCATCGTAGGATAATTATTCATATCTGTCATAGTTGGTGCCATAGTAGGATAATTATTACCCATAACCATAGGTGCCATCGTAGGATAATTATTCATATCTGTCATAGTTGGTGCCATGGTAGGATAATTGTTGCCCATCACCATAGGAGACATAGTAGGAAAATTTCCAGTAACCGTACTATCAGCATTGCCCATCATCATCATGGGCGCATTTGTGGAATAATTCATATCAGGTGACACCGTAACATTTCCTCCAATAATATTATCCATGGAATTGTTTAATACAGTCGAAATAAACTGGGGGTTTGAATAAGCAGACACATTTGCATTTATATCTTTATCAAATGTAATATTCCCATCTAAATTTTTACTGTACTGGGTTCTATCTATATCTTGTTCAGATGAATTTTGATTAGGGGTATTTGTATCATTCGAATAATTTTCAAATATTCTTGCTGTTCTCGTGCTTTCAATAAATGCACAAAGAAAAAGAATAATAATTAATAACAAAATAACAATGTGTTTAAAATTCATTTTACTATATAGATACATTTAATTGTTGAGAACCCATCCATTTATCAAATTTTTCCTCAAATTCCTTATTTTTTACTATTATTTCTGCCATTTGTTTTTTTAATAGTACAAGTTCTTGTTCTAAATTAGAATACGATTCATCTTTCCATGAAACCGATTTATTTGATTTGACTTCGATAAAATGTTCTGGTGCTAGATTGGTTATTTCTTTAATAACAACCTTATCATTTTGCACTTGTCCTTGTGCTTGCGCTTGCACTTGTCCTTGCGTAGGATATATAGGAGATTGAACTATTTTTATTTCATCTTCGCGCTGTTTTCTATGCCGTTCTATCAATTCTTCCATATTTGTTATTACATCATCCTTTATATTATCACTTAACTTTGGCTCAATTGGCGGTTTGGGCTTTGCAAACATAGTCTCATATTCTTTTTGCCGCATTTCAAACTGATTACTATAATTATCCTCTTTTGATTGCATTCTGGAATAATTGGTTTCCATGAATGAAATATTGTTTTGCGTTGGTTCTTGTTTTTGCGTAGCAACTGTTGTTATTGTCTGAGAAAACTGCTGCGCTGGCTGCTGTGAAAAACCTGTGGACCCTCTGTTTGAAATAGGGTGTTGAGGCGTTAATGTCGAAATCATATACGATAATACATTCCTATTTAATGTATTTAATATCGTAGAAGTAATATTTTGTATAGACTGTATATTGTTGTCATAATAATAAGATTGAATAATAGAACGAAACCAATTCGTTGCTACACTTGGATGACTATTTTTAAAAGCGGCTACAAATTGAGGCGTTTTATTAATAATATTCCATAACAATTCCTGGTTCTCTTTATGAATAAACAACGACATATATATTATAAAAAATATTATATATGTTTATTTCATTTCAACGGCAATTTATTTTTTCTACTTTTTTTGCCGCCCAATAAACCCCTATTTATGCTTCTACTTATAGGTATAATCGTATTGTTTTTGTTGTAAACTGGATATAATTCATTTATATCGTTTATTTTATTTTCTTTATCGTAATCCTTCAGTTTTTCGTCGAGATGTTCCTTTTCTTTTTTCTCATATTCTTGATCATACTGTTTTTTATATTCAGAATTTGTCAAATATTTGGCGATATCTTTGTTTTTACTATTTTCCTTTCTAAATTTTCTCTTTAAATCTCTTATGTATTCCAAACGATTATTTATCATATTGTCGATATCTGCAATATCAAAAAGACGCCTTAAATTATAATCAACAGTTTTATCAAAAGTCGACGTATTGCCATCTCTAGTTACAATTGTTTCTGCAAATGGCAAATTTTTATTCTTTTTATCATAAAAGGTTTGGATATTATACTCAACACTATTATTATTCTTTATTGGACCCAATTTATTTTCTGGAGTGGTTAATGGCGTTGTTGAAGAACCTCCATTAAAAAATTTATTTTTTCGTAGTTTAAACACATAGCTATCAGAAATGCGGTCTTTGGAAAAATGTGCGAATTTATCCTTGTTTGTTTTCAGCAGTTTACCGTCGCTTGTTTTTTCTGTTAATAATGTTGTTATAAAATAAAGAGCATATATACCACATTCAGTATTCTCATATTGGTGTCTTGTTTTGTTATCAATAAATTTCATAGAAATACTCAATTCTTTGCATTGTTCTAATATTCTATCGACTAATTGTTGTATTTCACTTGGCACTTTATCACCAGCGCTATCAAAATAGAATATAAAATGATTATCTATATCCACAAATAATGAAACCCAATGAGAACCACTTTCATTGTGCTTATCTAGATTAAATACAACACCTATTTTTGTTTTACCATTATCCAATTGTCGTTTTAATGAGAAATTGCATAATTCTTCCCATACACAATTTCCATTCATTTCTTTGGGTCGCGTATCAAAATCAATCGGCGTAGGTCCAATGAATCTAAAAAAGGGGTATGCTTTTTCATATTGTGCGAGAACATCTAAAATATCATAATTAGAAAGCCACTCATCTGGGTTTTTATCCCATTCTGGTGGACTATCTGGTGCAAATATAAATTCATCTAGAGCATGACGCACATCCTTATTATCAATTTCGTTTAACCAACAATCTTCTCGTTGACATTGTGTTAAGCGAGACTTTAATTCGTACCATAATTCATTTTTATCATTGCTTCGTATAGGGTTCTTTGGATGATCCTTGTTATATTCCGCTTTGATTATATTGATAACATCTTCAGTTAAACAGCTTTTATTATTGATTGTTCCAACGGTTTCGACTAAAGGGCTACAATTCATAGTTGCAAATTCATCGGCGCCTCCCTGCTTTCTTTTACGCGATTTTGAGTTGTTGTAATATTTGTTTTTTTTCCTAGTATTCATAACCATTCACTATATAATTAGGATAAAAAAAATAAAAAACCAAGTGGTTTTTTATTTTTATAGGGTTTATTTTTTATTTTTATTTTTTTTACTCCTCATCACTATCACTATCGACATCTGCCCAATTCAAAATCTTCTTTCTAAATAGGGGGCGAGGTTTTTCTACAACAACCGCTGTTGCTTGTGTAGAAATAACAGCAGCGATGTAACTGCGGCCAGCCTGCTTAGTAAGAGGTAGTCCAATATTCACATCCTCTTTATCTTCTTCATCAACTTCCGAAAGCAGGGAAAAGCGATTTGCGACCACGTCTTTCACCTTTAATATTTTTGGTGCATATTCAGCAACAATTGAGTGATTGGAAATAGCCACCGATGACGACTTATTAGACGTGCAGTGCGATGCGATATGTCCAGTTTTTCTGCAATTACGGCATTGACTCTTCATAAGGGTAATGCAGGTGATCTTGTTTCCTGATTTGACATTGTGAGACAAGTATATGGCTTCTCCCTTACCTGCTGCAAAACAGATTGTGCAAAAGGGGGTGTTGCGCTTGCCAGATTGCTTGGATGAGTAAGTACGAGACGACATATTGTTGTTGTTGTTGTTATTGTTGACTTGATTATTGATATCTTAATCTTTTTTGGATAAAAATTGTTCAATTTTTTATGTATTTTTACGTAAAAACAAACACTACTTATACTGAAAACTAATGTAACTAGTCATTTCGCATATACCAGTGATAGGATATATAATCATAATCACCGCCATTGTTTAATGTATTCGAATTACACCATTTTAATGGTCGTATCGTAATAGCATTTGGATATCTATCTAACATAAAATTAAAATATAATTCATATTCAGATGCGCCTGATCCATTGTAATCGGTAACGTTTTTAAGAAAAATATTATAAAATGTATCTTTATGAATAGATTCCAACATAAACATAATTTCAACTACATATTTTGTTTCAAATAACATATGATGGCAAATTCCACTTTTGTATAGATCCATGCGTCTGAAACTTGGATGCAACCGACTCATATGTTCAAAATATGGCTTATTAAATTCTCTTCCATGATTATACAAACATTTATCATCTTTTATAAAAACAGTCGGCTTTAAAAAAAACGTATCTGCATCTACTACCAAATATTTATCCAATATGTCCGGAATAACCAAACCAGAATATAATTTCAACAATTGTTGCAAATACCATCCATTTCTACTTAATTTACCATGTAACTTTTCAACCGTTTTTATTGAAAATGGAAAAATACTTTCAGAAATAGTGATGCAACCATCGATTTGCAGCGTATCATTAATATAGATTAGGTATATATTCCTATACCCAACAATATTTTTCTTAGTATATTCAATCTGTTTCTTTATAATGTCGGCATCATTTGGACCAACAGGAACAATGATATCAAATAATTTTTCACTTTCATCATGATTTGTTTTTCTTTCATAGATGGCATCTTCACTCCATATGTTTTTTGATAACTTATTCTTAAGGTTAAAACCATTGGCTAATATATATTCATTCAATTCATTAAAAAGTACTTGTCCAGTATATATTTCCTTGTGTTCAACCTCAGTATGTATATATCTAACTGTATTTAAATAATCACCCAATCCTTTCAATGCCAGTAATTCTGCACCCTGTAAATCCATCCAAATAATATCCACATTTTTAATATCATATTTCTTCATGACACTATCTAAACGATGACAATTCGTTTTTATTTCATCCTGAACATAAATCTCTGACTTATATGTATTATTTGATTTAAATATGGAGGATGCTCCTGGATTACCATCTTTCCAAGTAGTAATTGTTTTTTTTTGATTGATTGGATAAAACATAATTTCTCCATCATAATCGCATACGGCTCCCTCGATAAGTATAATCCGATCTTTATAGTTTTCTATATTTTTTCTGCATATATCCAATGTGTTTGGGTTACATTCAAATGCATATATTTTTGCATTCGGAAACTGATTATAAAATTCAATACTTTGTAGACAATCTCGCGATCCAACATCAAAAATAACACATTCTTTTGTTTTGTCTGGTATATACCTTAAAAAATTTTCAATCATTCTATCTATATATTTATTATGTTAATTTTTTATTATCTTTTTTCATAATTAAATATTCACCGTTTTTAAGCTTTGCAAAAGCCAATTGGCTACAAAACCGCGAATAGACCTTAAAAACACAAAAACTTTGATAGATTCTTACTGTGGATATGTAAATTAAAAATGGGAATCTGTTCATTATTTATTTCTATAAAAGGCCGCAGAAACCCATTTACATTTATTTTTCGAATATTATAAGTATTATATTTTATCACACAGGTTTCATTAACAAACCCCTCGGTATTTTTTTCGTCGTCAGCCTTTTCTAATGTATGAAATGGATCAATTCCACCTAAATATTGACCAATTGCTGCCGCATCAAATATAAAATGAAAATCATCATAATTTTTACTTACGTATTTTTGTTCATCTGTAATCGCATATTTTAATGGGAAAATGGGAAATGTTTCAATTAGACCAGTTTCCCATTTTATTGTTGAAAAATTATCCATATCCGACACTCCAAAATTATAATTATCTAGAACTATTTTAAAAATATCTGAATTTGGAATATACATAATACTAGCAATATTTCGATTATAACAATCAAATGGTAAATAAACATAGTTGGAATTTAGACTAGGTTTTAATTCGTCCACATTATAATAGATGAGAACATCATTTTCAATATGAATTACGTCAGTTAAATGGTAGGTTTTCATTAAATCGTATATATAAAAGAATCGCAACGATGTTAATGTCCAAAACCCATTTCGAAAATGACTATCTACTCTTGCATTATTCGCGAAATTATATACATCATTCAAGTCGTATACATTTATTAGTTCAATATGTGTTTTTACTGTTTCAAAATGGATAAAAAACTCGGCATTTGTTATTACATATATATTTTTATTTCCCAATGCAATTAATTGTTGTATATTTGGTATAATATATTCTTGAAAATTATTCACACAAAAGAGAATAATATTCATTTTATAGTTATTATTACGGCAATTCTTTATATAAACTAATAGGGAATTTTATTATTCGTTTTTTCCCAAGTGTTGAAACTATCTAATGAATTATCAGATTCCACCTTTTTTAGTTTCACAGTCCTATCACTAATATTTTTTGAAATTTCATCATAAATAAATTCGTCATCAAACCCAATGTCCTTTGCATCACGTCGCGTATTGCTATAATATATATCGGTAATCCGAGACCAATAAATTGCAGATAAACACATAGGGCACGGTTCGCAACTGGTAAAAAGTTTACAACTCGATAAATCAAACGTATTCAATGATTGGCATGCTTTTCGAATTGTTACAATTTCAGCATGAGCAGTAGGATCGTTTGTCTGAGTAACCTGATTATTTCCCTCGGCTATAATATTATACATTGCATCTGTTATTACACAGCCAAATGGTCCACCACCATTTTCAACACTTAGTCTAGCCAATTCACATGCTTTTTGCATAAGTTCCTTTTCTATATTATCCATTTTATCTAGATATACACATTCTTTTATATTTTTTTACACCTTTTTACATTTAGTTAGCTTAACTGAAAAAAATAAAAATGAGACAAACTTTCTATAAAAAAGAAAATGTAAGGTTGAATAAAATTTCAAAATAAAAGTAGGACCGATTTTCAAAAATGGACATTTTTAAAATGTCCAAAATGGAATTTTGGCGGATGTCTTAAATTCGCCATTTTTTGAAAAAATGGAATGTCAGCATAATGGTAAGAAAAAGTAAAATAATACAAACGCGCCACTGCATAATTTTTTAATAAAATTTTCATGGAAACAAATTTAGATACTTTTTGTGTTAGCATATATTATTAACAATGTTAACAACTTCTAATAAAAAAGTATCGAAAATTTATTCCTGTAAAAATTGTGATTATAATACGAGTAGGCTATCTCAATATAATAAACATATTATAACTGCAAAACACATGAAGTTAACAACTCTTAACCAAAAAGTATCAACCCATTATTATTGTGAGTGTTGTAATTATGACACTATTATACATAGTAATTATAAAAAACATTTATTAACTGAAAAACATTTACATCTGACAAAAGTATCAAAAGTATCAAAAAAAGTTTCTGAAACTATAATGTGTGACATATGTAATAAAATATATAATTCTAGAGTTGGTCTATGGAATCACAAAAAGAAATGTTCTCAGCAACCTTTAGAAAATACAATTACGGTAACTGATATTACGAATCCTTCCATCATAATGCATCTAATAAAAGAGAACCAAGAATTCAAATCTTTATTGGTGGAACAACAAAAAGATAATAAGGAACTTATCAACAAAGTGATTGAATTATCCAGAGAACCTAGATTTGTTACGAATGGTAATATTATTGTGGATAAAGAAAATTAGTTCGGCTCTATCTGTCGGTTAGAGGTTATGAAATAATAATATTTTATGTATTATATTATTATTTTATAGGATTTTATATTTTTTGGAAATAAAAGTAGGACCGATTTTCAAAAATGGACATTTTTGGATTTTTAAAAATGTCCAAAATGGAATTCTGTGAAAACTCTTAAAAATGGAATTTTTCGAAAAAGTGGATTGTTACCATAATGGTAAGAAAACGTAAAAATGTCAAAAAATGCCACTGCATAATTTTTTTATGAAATTTTTATGAAAATGATTTAGGCAACTTTTTTAGAATCCTATAATAGGACAAAATGGATTCAAAAAGTTGCCCAAAAGTTGCTCCAAAATATTATTGTGAAACTTGTCACTATACTACGAGTAAATCAAGTAGTTATAATAAACATTTATTGACAGCAAAACATTTAAGGATTCAAATGGATTCAAAAATGGATTCAGAAAAAGGTACCGTAACATTCCAATGCAATTGTGGTAACATATATAAATACAGACAGGGTCTTGTAAAGCATAAAAAGAAGTGTTCTCAGCAACTTTTAGAAAATACTCTTACTGAAATAGACATTACAAACCCTACTATCGTAATGAATATAATAAAAGAGAACCAAGAATTCAAAACTTTATTGATAGAAAGTCAAAAAATACAATTGGAAAATCAAAAAATACATATGGAAAATCAAAAAATACATATGGAAAATCAAAAAATACATATGGAAAATCAAAAAATACAGGCCGAACAACAAAAGGAAAATAAAGAACTTATTAACAAAGTGATTGAACTATCTCGAGAACCTAGAATTGTAAATAATGGTAATATCACCCAAAATAATCAAAAACATTTCAATTTGCAATTCTTTTTAAATGAAACATGCAAAGATGCAATCAATATGAATGAATTTTTAAAGTCGATAGAATTGCACCTAGACGACCTAGAAGAAACAGCCAGACTCGGATATGTGGATGGTGTATCGCGGATATTTATTCGTGCATTGAAAGATATGGAAGTGAATAAGCGCCCTATACATTGCACGGATATCAAACGTGAAACTGTATACGTAAAAACCAACGATAACTGGGAGAAGGATAACCCAGAAAAGAAAAACCTAAAGAAAGCCGTGGATTATATAGCAAACAAAAATATGTATCAAATCGATGATTGGAAAGAACAAAATCCGAATTGGAAAGACTGTGACAGTGAAGAAGGTAACGTATTAAATAAAATGTATATGGCAACCACCGGTGGTGGGTCGGACGAAGAAGACACAAAGTATGTTAACAAAATTATCAAGAATGTATTGCAGGAAGTGGTTCTGGATAAAGATAGTCAATAATCGGTGTAACCAATTTGTAATTCTAGAAAAAAACGCCATTTTTGTAAAGTTTTTTAACATTATATTTGCTCCATCTTGGTTTTTCCATTTTTTCTGGGTCGAAAAGGGTTTCGTTCTCATCTTCTTCATCATCACGCTTATAAAATGAATTTCCCTTCTCCATTTCCTTCATTTCAAAAAATTTAATAATCGATTTTGAATAATCCGAAAAGGCTTCTCCTACTTCGGTATTAGGTGGTCGCTCAGGATTCTCTATTAACTCATTTGTCATATCTATAATATCAACCATGTATTTTTGTAACTTTATTTTGTATTCTTTTAACTTGTCATATTTGGTCGGATCTGTCTTTTCTAAATATTTATTATAATTTGTTCTATTCATAAAGAGTTCGAGTGTTAGTTTATCAATATACTCGTTTTTGGGAACATCATCGTCCACTGTATCAATCGCGGAATACACTTTGCTAGAAGATTTTTCGTTTTCCATTATTTACACTGAAAAATGAAAATAAAAAAGGATATACAATAATGAGCGATATTTATTGATTACTTTATACGACCATGTGGGGTTACTTGAAGTAATTTGGATTTATAATTTTGCGATATCTCACTCAAGCAATCATTTGCATATTTCGCAATTTCATGTGTTTCATTTAATACCTTATACGTATCGCTTCTATAATTCGCATCTCTAATAAATTCGTCGGAGATTATACGAGCATTAAATCGGTAGATAATATCAGTAATTGTTGTATTCAACATAATAAATACATTGAAAATACTGCGATACTTTTGAATTCGTTTATCTTCGCGTTGCAATAACGTTTTAAATTCCGCCTCACTAACTTGATTTCGCAAAAATCGGATACGCAATTCTTGGTTATCTGTAATATGGTCTGTACGATATCTATCAAGTGCTGCATATCTATTATGGATTACATTCTCACATATTCTTGTTACTTTATCAATGATTGGTTTGAGTTCTAACAAAGCTTCTTCTGTTTCATTATTATTATTATTATTCAAATTTTGTGATTCTATCTCGTCACGCCGATTTCGAATGCGCATAACTAGATCTCTGCTAAACCTACTTGTAATCTCCTGTCCACACTGCACCTCATTAGGATTTCGATCAACATTACCGCCGGTTCTACGCAACCATTCGAAATAGTGGGGATTATGAATGTTTGTTTCAATTCTTCCGGTTCGCCAACTGAAACCAGTGTTGCAGTTGGTACAAAACATTTGGTCACAATTTTTTACTACGGTAAAATCTGGCAGGATAAATCTGCTATTTTCATTTACGGTCCATCCAAAATATTTTCCAATACCAACCAGTTTCACGTCAATGATTGTTCTAAAATAATCCTTGTTTGTGTTATTAGTTAATTGTGGATATTTCATTAAAACTTTAGTCGGTATCTCATCCAATCTTTCACCTGTAACAATCACTCTAAGTTGGTCATCATAATATACTTGAAACCCAAGAGACTGTGCTAAATAATCAATTTGATTTCTTAGTTGATCGTCTGATTGCATGATAGCGAATCCGCGCACTAGGGGGTCTCCAGTCGCATCAATTAAACCGGCAAGTAATTTTAATCTATTTTCTCTACTATTTGTTATGAATTCACGTGGGATGCGTGTTTTATCGATTTCTTTACCATTACTCGCAATAATCGGCTTTGTGTGCGTGCCATCTCCCAGCCACAATCCCAACATATAAGGATCCAAACTAATGGGCATGTCAGTGTAATGAATACCCTCACTACTTTTGAATCCATACAAATATCGCTTAGCTGTATTATCTAATTTCATATAATCTTCAACTGTTATCAAAACCACATCTTCTATAGTTAATGTTTTTACAAATTCTTCTGCAGTTTCTTTGGCGAGTTCCATAGTAATGGTTTCTGTAACTTTGAATGTCTTTGTTTTTACCTTTTTCTCAATAATGTCAAACCAAATCATTTTCCAAGCATTCAAACTTTCATGCCAAATCGGTCGGTTTGTTCCCATAAACTTTAAGGCAAGAGTATGTTTACTATTTACAACATATGTTTCTCCATTATTTTGATTAATTTCATACAAATTGTCTTCTCCTGTGAATATTTTTTCTACGATTCGCTTATGTCCATTATCTCCAATCAAAACATCGCCAACACAAATATCCTGTGAATTTTTATAGGTTGAATCCCACAATAAAATCTTTGTATTTTCTGCAAAACAACCGTCTATCTTAAATATACCAGTTCCGCAACTAGGACAGGGTCGAGTATCGTTGGCCAAGAGAGTCGCTGTAGCAACACGATCAGGGTCACAAACATGTTCACAATCACGATTTTCGCCCTTAACTTCGTGACAATTGGGACAACTCCACTTTTGACAAATTCCGCATTTCCATTGACTGCTCAAAAATCCACGGCATTCTTCGTCTGGACATGCTCGAACAAAAGTAGAGCGCTCTGTTTGTACATTAGTATTCAAAGAATACAGTCTGTTGCGAGCGGCATTGTAACGACCTCTTACTTCTATCATTTCCTTATTTATAGCTTCCATTTCATTCGCAATAATCTCGCGCTGGATTCTCTGCTCAACAACTGGTTGTGTTGCTGGCAAAAGTGCACGCTCTCTATCAAACAATACATTTTCACGATGCTTTTTAAAATCACCTTTTATAAATGTATATGGAAATATTTTTATCAAATTATTCTGTGTCCATTCTACATTACAATCATTATTCATACATCTGGGTCGCGACTCAATAAGCAACCATTTTTTGTAACATTCGCGACATGCACTATGTTGACAATATGGACACTCCGCCTTCGACCGAGTGCTAAGATTGAATTTCTCTGAACAAATATCACAAGTATTATTCATCGTTGTCATCTATAATTGTTATTTTTTATTTTGATTTTGTTTGAAATCAATTTTTTCGAATAAAAACAATTGATTTATTTATGTGTAACAATATACACAAAAAATGATGTAAATAAAAATGCCAAACTGTACGGAATATTGCTGATTAGCTTGTACTTTAATATTTTCATATTGATATTCGGTTCTTCTTCAAAATATTTTCCATTTGTTCCGCATTTTGATTCATCATTTCTGCATAAATCGGCAAAACCATATTTTATTTCACCAGTAATAATATTTTTATTGCCGAATTTTTCACATTTTGTGTAAGATGATGTAAAATCGCCGTCATACACATTTGGCTTGTAATAAATGCAATTTCTACAAGATGGTACATTTAAGTTTTTGATGATTGGCTCTGGTTTAACCATGCATAATAACAATTTTGTAAATTTCATTAATAATATTATTATTGATATATTTGTTTCTATGTTATTTGTGAATGTAGATATGTTACAAAAAATATTGCTATGCATGGTAATATTTTTTCCACCGAAGGGGGTATAGATTTTTGATTATGTGTATCCTATTGTATAAAACATCGACTCTTTTTTACGACTTAACCTTGCGCGTTTTATTGAGTTTCTTTTGGCGTTGCTCTTCTTCTCTGGCTGCTTTTTTCGTTCTTCGCAACTCTTCTTTCTGTAGGTTTTTTTGATGTTTCTCTGCATCTTTCGCTGCCTTTTTTGTTTTACGCAACTCCTCTTTCTCTGCGTTCCTTTGTGCCTTCTTTTGTAATTGCTCGTGTTGTTTTGCCGCCTTTTTTGTTCGTCGCAACTCCTCTTTTGCTATTTTTTTATTCATTTTTTCCGCCTCCTTTTCTTTTTTAACACCCTCTAATCGCTCTTTTTCTTCGGTCAATTCAGATTTTATCTCATTTGCTGCATTGGTTATAAGCCCTTTTATTTTTTCATCCTTTATTTCCTCTCTAAAATCCGCCTGTTTACGTAGAGCCTTTTTAACAGCATTCGTCTCCTTTCGATTCTGGGCTTCTATTTTTTTCTCCACCTTTATACGATTTTTAATTGTTTTTCGCAATTCTTTGTACTCAGATTCACGTTCTCTCTTCAAATCCTTTATTTGGTCATTAAACCCACGAATATTTTGATTTACCTTCTTCGTAGTTGAACGATTTATTTTACGCATCTTTATACGTTCGGATTTTAATGTAGATCGAACCACCTGTTTTTCAAGGGTATTTAAATCATATATTTTAAATAATTTTTTAATTTCATCGATGCGTTTCTGATAAGAAGCCATATTGTTGGTTAAGCTCTGTTTTTGCTGGACAATTAACTCTTCCAAACGATTAATTTCATTATCTAGACCCACAAATATAGGGTTCTCGCCCAATGATTTACGTAATTCAGAAATAGAGTTAATTTTTTTACCACATTTTGATTTTAATGTATAATACGAGGTTTGTTTAAATTTTTCAAATTCTTCAGGTGAATCCTTTTTATTTTCTGTTATATTTGCCAACGCTTCTATTTTAAGCTGCTTACGATTCTGAATTTCTTTTCTTGTTTTTTTGATATTATTTTTTATCTCAGTTAATTCGGCCTTTATATCTTTAATTAATTTTCGAACATGTTCTCTCACTAACTTGTTACATTTTGTTTTTATTTTGGGAATAGTTTCTTCTTTGCATTGGTCTTTTAATTCATTAAACGTTGCCTTATCTACCGTTTTTAAATCTTCAGATATTTCTTTTTCCTCTTCATCTAGTTGTTTCTGTAATTCAATTACTTCTGCATTGAATTGTTCTTTTGCAAAACCCTTATCCATTTTCTTTATCTCAGAAATGTTCTCTGTTATAGGGGCCTGAATATCATGAATAACTGGCTGTGCAAATTGGCGTGCATCCTTTTCACGATTTAAATAACTAATATGTCCTGCGATTTGATCAAGATATTTTTCCCTTCCCTCTTTAGAGAACCCACCATTATCATCCAAATATTCAGTTGAAAACGAATCAAAATCAACCGGAAATTGTTCCTCTGGCAATTTGCACAAATTCAGTAATTGCATCATTTCCATGGGGGAATCTGTAATAGGCGTTGCAGTCATCATCAACAATTTAACAGAGTCTTTTCCTGAAATCTGATATGAATTCATCACCGCTTTATGGAATTCCGGCATATCAGGTCGTTCCAATGAAGACAAGTCACCACCATACAATTTATGGGCCTCATCAATGATTAAAAGTGTCTTATGCAATGGATCGACTTCACCATTCTTTTTAACAAGCGCCTTGTATAAATCATTCTTTTTTGAAACCAAATTACTGAATTGTTTGTACGACATGGGGCGAATACTCCATGCTTTGGATAACAATCGCATTCGTGTTTTATTATCCGCTGGTATTTCCAAGTTCTCGTTAATGATTTTTTCGCGGATGGTTTCACTACATACTTGTTCAAACATATTTTTCCATATATCAGATTTCAATGTGCTACGTGTAACCCAAAGAATAGTATAACCTTGTCTTTCATAATGACTACTTGCAGTCGCAATAGCAGTGCACGTTTTCCCAGTTCCAACAGAATGCCATAATAGAATACCTTTTAATGGATTTTCAGGAGTGAAATAATGACGAATGAAATTCTGGGTAGGATTGTATTTCATTAATTGGGGTTGAGAACCTCCCACAGTTTCCCCTTTTTTCTCCGTTTCACATAGGTTCTCCATCTTTATTTTCTCCCATTGAAATTCATTAAAATGTTCGGCAATGTGGTGTCGCGTTTCAGCATATCCCATACGATTTTCTGGTTGTTGCCCTATAACAATTCCATTGGGCAACACAATTTCTTGCTGTGGAACAGCGGTTGATTCTAGGTTTTTAATACGTAATTTCTTTTGAATACCTGCACCGCCATTGTATACGAATTGTGATTGCTCTTCGTCGGTATTATCATCATCTGACGGAATAGAAAATGTATGTATGTTTTTATTTAAATCATAATCAACTGATCCCAATACACATACCTTTTCTAATTCATCTGCAAATTTTATGATTCTGAAGTTTAAATTCATAGATTTCATATATAGCTCCATTGCAGTTTTCGAGTCCATGAATGACGATTTCAATTCGTCTGGTATAGACAAATCATAAATAAAAACATCCAGAGTCCATCCACGACGAGGGTGAAAATCGAGACCTTTTTGGCCGCAGGTTCGTGTGCCACGTCCGATTATTTGTTTTTGGTCTGCCATTACTAACGATGGTTCAAAAATATGAATGTACTTAATATCAAATAAATCAATACCCTCTTTGTAACCGCTATCCATTATAATGAAACGGCATTGTTTACCATCAATATTATCCGGACGTTTATTAAAAATACCCAGAATTTCTTTTTTTAACTTTACAGTGATTGATTGCTCAAAAACGCCGCGCGAAGTTAATAGGAAAAAGTTATTGTAGGGGGTTCTAAATAATTCTTCCTCTGACTTTACTGCAATTTTACCCCATACTTTTTCAGCCTTCTTTTTTGGACGTTTATTGCTTGATGCAGATTCATCGTCAGATTCATCGACATCATCTTCGTCGTCATCAGAATCATCACCAGATTTTGAAACAGGTTTTTGTGTTTTATGACTGTCAGGATTTAGTAGAGGCGCGTTATAACCACAATCAAACCCCTTTGCCTCTAATGCGGAGGCTAATAATTTTGCGCCACTTGAACTCGATTTTAAATCCGAATAAATAAAATGTTTAAACGCTTTACCATATTTTCGTCGGTCTTCGCGGTCCACCTCGTCTATTTTATTTAATAATGCAACCAATTTTGGTGAATGTGTTTCCATATCATTTAGAAGAATTTCCGGTGAAAAATGGGGGGAATCGATTTGATATTCTTTTTTTGATTTGCTTATATTGGATTTTTTACGTACACAATCAGGATTAAATACAATTGACGCATCTTCATGAATCAAATTTTCTAAATCTTCCGATGCATTAATTTGTTCCATAATTATTAATATAACGCTATAAATTAATTCTCTTCTATAGTATATATAATTATACTATAATGTCGAACCCAGCTCTTGGTGATGGAATACAGGGTATCTCTCCTATTCAAACCATTAATAATTATAAAGATAGTGAACAATCAATGATTCGAAGAAAATTAAGAACTTCATGGAATAATGTCAATTCACAGGAAAGTATAAATGAAATTCCGCGCATAATAACACCATATCGCGCTGTTAATAATTTAGGCGACTATCTTTCTAGACAAGCTTATGTGTGCGGTGGTTCCAACCAAGTGAATGCTAGCAAACCTGGATGGAAAAGTCGCATCGGAAGTATCATTTCTCAATGTGACGAAACTGGAATTGCTGCTGGTGCAGGGAACCAGCGATTCGTTTCTGATTCGTCTGACTATATTACATACAAAAAACAGTTGGCGGTCCAGAAAGGTTACAATGATTCGAAAAACGGTGGTGACCAAAGCAATGGGTCGTTTGTCTCATTGATGTCTGTGCGTCGTCGTTAGAGAGATCACCATATTCATATTTATATTTATATAAATAAATATAAAAAATTCGCCACTGTATATGTAACCTGTAACCTGAAAACTTCCACTATGAACGAGATTGTTTTATGGTTTAATTCTATTTATAATGTGGGATCTCTCTTTGTAAATTCAGTGATATTCCAGATAAAATCGATTGATTGGAGAACCCATGCTACAAATCTTTTCCTATTGTATTGCAAAATTGCATCTCAAGTCAAAACGTCATATAGTTTTTATTATGACAATTATTCCATTTTCCGTGATTTTGCAGATACATGTGTTTATGGTGTTAAATATTTGGTATCTGGCGCATTGAATCGACGTATTGAACCACTTCATACCAATTGGATTTCTTGTTCCTATCTAAGTTTTAATAAGTCTCTATATCAACCCCAATATAATTTTGTTGAATACTTTGTTCCAATCTATGGTGATGTCATGGAGGATTTTAGCCTACTTGAATATTTTAAGGAATGGTTTAAGATTTCATTGGATGAAGTGAATAATGAAAATAACCTTATTATTGATGCCGTGATAACTACAAAGAGTTCATCTAATCGTTATTGCCGCGTCTGCAATAGTAAGAATAAGGATATTCCTATGTCTTTGTCTGACACAAAATCCAATATTCGGTTTATTAGTATTGACATTTATATGCCAGCGATTTCAAAAGATCCCTATGTTTTAGATCTTGACACGGATTCGTATTTGGTGGATAATGTCCTATTTACACCAGCATTTGTGAGACGTCTTATGGAATATAATGTGAATTCATCAACATTTGATATTAATTATACAGTAAAAATAATGGACAATAATATTCATTCATTTGAACTAGATTCGACCCAATATATCATTTTAGAAAAGGATGGATACAAGATTATTACAAATTGCTAGAACAAAAAGAATATAAAAAAATAAATATATATATGGTAAGGGTTGACTAGATGGATACAGTGAGTATACCTAACCCACCCCATACTCTCATTGGTAAATGGGATCTATATTACCATTTACCACACGATAAAAATTGGGAACTATCTAGTTACACCATTATAATGAATTCTATTGATACGGTTGAAAAAGTAATAGCTCTGAATGAAAATATAACTGCAAATACAGTAAAGAATTGTATGTTGTTTTTGATGAGAACTGGTATTACGCCGATGTGGGAAGATCCCAAAAATCGGAATGGCGGATGTTTTTCATATAAAGTAATAAATAAACAAGTATATGAAATATGGAAGACATTGTTTTATCATGTTTGCGGTGAAAGTTTGTGTAAAAACCCTGAACATAGTAAACATATTAATGGAATTACCATATCCCCCAAAAAGAATTTTTGCATTATTAAGATTTGGTTGGATGTCTCGAATTTACAAGACCCCAATATGATTGTATTGATTCCGAACCTATCGAAAGAAGGGTGTTTGTTTAAGAAACATGAGCCTGAATTTTAATCCTTAAGGTATATCCGCGGTTTTGTAGCCAATTGGCTACAAATCAGTGAATAGCCTATATCCTTTCGGTGGATAAATATATTTATCCACCGATAGAGATTAACCATTATTATTTGTATTTCAACTATATACAAATAATATATAATTTAGAGAAATATATAGTATATTACTATTATAACAGTTATGAAATGGAAAATAATAAATCTTCGAAAAAACATGTGTCATTTAATATAAAAGTGAAATTTAAAACAATCCCCAATAGAGACACATTAACTGAATTTAAATCTCTTTTATGGTGGTCACCTGACGAATATTATTATAATCGTTGCATAATAACAAATGAGGCACGTTTATTTATGCATAAAAATGGTTACACAAATTTTAAGCAATGTGCATCATTGTTTTGGGCGGATTATAGTGGGACTGCCCTTATTTTATAAGAAATAGGTTTTGGCAATAATAATTATTTTATTTCCAAAAGGACGTAAAAAATGCGTTTGTATTATAATATTCTTTTTGCTATGAACGAGGAAAATAATGTTTTGACTATAAAAACGGTTCAAATCCAGCCTATTCGTAATATGATTACCGCGATTAAAGATGTTCTGACGGATGCAACCATTACATTTACAAAGGATGGCATGAAAATCATAAATTTTGATAAAACCCATACTATTCTAGTAAACGTGTCATTGAGTGCCAATAAGTTTGAACAATATGATTGTATTCCTGATAAAATTATTGTTTGTGCGAATACGCTTCATTTATTCAAGGTGATTTCCACCATGTCGAATGATGATACCCTTTCGATGTATATTGATAAGTCTGATTATCACGATGGAATTGTTTCGCATCTAGGACTTCAGTATGATAATGGCGAAATTAAACAATGTTACAGCCAAAAATTGCGTCTTATTGAGCCAGATACTGAAGAGCTAGTTGTCCCAGACGTGGAATATAGCACGGTCATTAATTTGCCTACTGCTGACTTTCAGAAAATTATTCGTGATCTAAACGGCATTTCTGATCGTATTGAGATTAAGTCAGTTGGAAATGATTTAATTTTTTCATGCGACGGCAATTTTGCTAGCTCGCGCATTTTCAGGTCAGAATCTGACGGTTTTTTAGAGTTTTTGCAAAAGCCTGATGCTAGTACCATTATTCAAGGCGAATTTTCTTTGAAATCATTGAGTCATTTTATTAAATGCACTCCTCTATGCTCTCATCTTGAAATGTATTTGGGAAATGATTTGCCTCTTATTGTTAAATATGATGTCGCATCACTTGGCAATATTAAGTTGTGCCTTGCGCCTTTGCCGCCGATTTAGAGATAGTTATCTAAAATGTACTTACTATTTATGGAAGTACATTTTGGGACAGATAGTATGCCTTTAATCTCCACCGAAAGGATATAGGCTATTCACCGAAAGAGATTAAAGGTTGGAAATAGAATAAAAATAGTCCTTCGCATCTTCATTTTCCCAAATAATTTCAGGCGGCGACGGCCATTCACTATATGCTACAGCTTTTGTTGTTGGTCGCTCCAATTGTAATAATGTTTTTAGCGCCATCATTCTTCGTTGAAACGGTATCATATTTTTCGGTAATTTTCTAGAGATCTGTTTAAAGCGCCATTCAAATTGTAGGGCAGCCGACCAAGACGGAAACCCTGAAATGTAACAAACTCTACTCCATATTTCACCCCTTGCTACTTTTGCGCCAGTAGCATGTGCACCACCAGTTATTTCATGATTATGTTGTCGTAATCTTCGATCTGGGTCTACTGTCGCGCCTACATAAGTTGACCCATTGCTAGATTCCAATAAGTAAACAAAGGATGGTTTTTCCGTTTTTACAACACCAGACATATTTATTATATAGACCCAGACCTTTTTATCTACATTATTGATTTACTATTTTTATCAATAATGTATTTTAGTAAAAATAATAGTATAATAATATATATTTTAATGACTAAAACGCGCAAACAAAGAAGTGGAAAACGCTTCACTAAAAAAGTTATAGGAGGCGCTGACGCTAACATGGATAATTGCCAGTACCCTGCCACTTTTCATGGTTTGCATGAATGGCACAATGCTATGTTTGAGAAATTGGGGTGGATGGTTTTAGCCAAGGAGAAACACATGGATGATAAAATCACATCTTACAAAAACGGATTAAACCGTCTCAAAGAAAAACTACAATGCAAATGGAATAGCACAGAGGAACAAGACAGAAAGGATGACTTAAAAATACTCGCTGATAATGTAGAGATATTGATCGCGCATGTCGCTAGAGATTTCCCATAAATAAGTTTTTGTAAAACTATACAGAGATAATTTGTTATAAACCATTATGTTATACAATACAATGAAGGTTTTCGCTCTACTATGCACACTTGTTCTACCTAGTTATTCTTATTTATATCCTGGAACACGTTCTACTATTATAAACCGTTTGCGTCTAGATAATAAATATCCCCATTCCCCTAATTATTATGAGCAATATATTAAACGATTAAATTCTAAAAATGTAACTGATCGCGAGTCGGTCTTGTTCGGAAATGATAATCAGGAAAATGCTATTACAACAATTGATCAATTCATGAATCGAATAAATAATACAATTCCTAGCAATAGAAACAATACATCCAACCAAAACCAAACCTCTGCGCCTGGAACTATCCGTATACAAATCGGAAGAACATTGACTGGTGGAATTGTTATCCGTAAATATATAACCGATAAAGACGGTGTTGAAACAGTTGATAGCACGACTACTGATAATACGGATAGCGATGATGACGATGACGACGGTTACGATGGTGATGACGATAGTGATGTATTCCGTCGGTTTTCACAATACAACAGAAACAATCGAAATTCAAAATCAAAAAAATCCGACCATTTTGAGGTAATTACGAACACTGGTCTTTCATTTAAGGATGTTGGTGGATATGAAAATGTAAAGAGTGAGCTTGAACAGTGTGTTGATCTATTGCAAAATCATACAAAATATCAAAAATACAATGTTCGTGTTCCGCGTGGACTTATTTTTGAAGGACCACCAGGAAATGGAAAAACCTTTCTTGCCAAGGCACTCGCTGGTGAGTGCAAAATTTCTTTCATTGCGGTTTCTGGATCAGAATTTCAAGACAAATATGTGGGTGTAGGATCGTCCAAGGTTAGAGAACTTTTTGCACTTGCCAATAAAAATGCCCCTTGTATCATATTTATTGATGAAATTGATGCACTAGGACGAAGACGATCAAGTGATGGCGAATTATCAAGTTCGGAACGCGACAGCACGTTAAACGAATTGCTTGTTGCAATGGATGGCTTTAAAAATGCGACTGGAGTATTTGTAGTTGGTGCTACCAATCGCGCCGACCTCCTAGATACTGCCCTTACTCGTCCAGGCAGAATTGACAAGCGTATTTTTATTGGAAATCCAGACACAAAAACGCGTGAGGCCATTTTAAGAATACACCTTCGTGGCAAACCCCATGATAATACGATATCAATTGATGAATTTGTAGAACAAACAAACGGATTTTCTGCTGCCCAGATAGAGAACCTGTTAAACGAGGCCATGTTAAATGCACTTAAACACAATAAGGAATGGTTTTCCAGATCCGATATAGATATGGTAATGAATAAAATTATTGCAGGATATCAGGCAAATCCAATGGAATTTACAGAGGATTTGATTTATCGAATTTGTGTACATGAAGCTGGACATTCCATTGTTGGATTCTTGTCAAAGTTTCATGCAAAAATGAAGAAGGTAGTTATTAATCTAAGTTCTCCCAAGTCACCAGGATATACTATTTTCGAAACTAAAAATGATGCACTTTATACACGCGAATCTTTGTTTGAACACCTAGTTATATTGATTTCAGGACATATCGCAGAACGTATTGTTTTCAACGCATCTATGACTACTGGTGCATCAGATGACATTCAGAAATCGATTTCGCTTGCAACCAGTATGGCGAATATGTACGGCATGACCTCGCATGCTATTTATCCAAGTGCTAGTGAAAAATTTAAAACTATGTTGGATGATGAGATATTTGCGCTATTGAATGATGCCTACGCACAAGCCGAATACATTTTGACTCATTCTAAAGATTTGATTATTGAAAGCGCAAAAATACTATTAAAAAATAGAATTCTTACTTCGGATGAACTTGGTGATTTGATAGATAAAAAACATGGGTATTTATATAAATTGGATTATGAAAATAAGGACAGTGACTAGGGCGTTCTCAAACATTTACAGAAATAATTCATTATTCTCCTACACATTGACATGGTTTCCGGTTTATTCTTTTCCAACATTATTTCTATAGTTTTTTCTGGGTTTTCTGGTTTTTCTAGTAACGGTTCGGTTTCTTCTACCGATTTTTTTTCTGCATCATCCTCCCCTTCTTTTTCTATTATTTTATGTGTTAATGTTAGTTTTGAAAAGGGTCCAATTGGTTCCATTATGTATGTATTTGATTTTATTTTTTTTTGGTTTAAATAAATAATATTATTGTAACGTAATTGCAAAAAATGAAAAATTTCATAATATATAAGATATACATTATGTGATTTTAATTGAATTTGGTTGTCAAAAATGGCTTCGTATGCTCCCTTCTCAGAATCGGTGAGAACCGCATTATGTCCAAATGTGATACTTTTAAATACAATATCATTCCAAATATCATGATATATCGGATTTTCGTATTCTAGGTTACCAGTTTCGTGTTTTTCCAATAAATAATCCATTAAATAAATAATAAATTCAAATGATTCTTTCATTGACTCTTCGTCACAAATATTATCAAAAAAACGCAATTCTATACCATGATTATAATGCTTATTAAAATTAATATCCAATCCTACATATTTTAATGGGACATATGCACTTATTTTATGATAACGTGTATACCACCAATTTTCATATTTGGATGCAGGAACTGCAGGAACTGTAAGGATTTTACCAGTTTTCATAATATCTGTATCATACGTTCCTATCCCAATATATCTGGAAATGGCACACCTCTGTGAACAATTTGAAAAATACATGTTCTCACCATCTTTAGCAAATGGATCCGGTGTATTATAAACAGTTATTAAAAGAGGTTCAAACCATTGTATCAAGCGAATTGCCATTTTATGTTTTTGAACAAACTCGCTGGGATTTACAATACATTTATTTTCATCCAATTTCGTGGGCAATGTAAGATTATAATGCAATGTTCCGTTATTAAACATAGCCACATTGTTCAAATTTGTAAGATAAACAGAAAATGGATAATTTTGTTGCATAAACTGTATTTTTCCATAACAATTAAAGAGGCCGGTTCTCTCTTGGTAATTTTGCAAAGTAGTAATGAAACGATTTTTATATTCATCGAGTTCAATAAATATGTCAGATAATTTTGCGTTATAAAAATTGAGGGTGGTAAACTCAATGGTGTCTCCATCAAACAACCATTCTTTGCAATAAGTATTACTCAAATCCGTAGTCAAAATATTCGTTAATAATGTTTCTCCGTTAAACTTTGGGTTTAAACCTCCCTCCTTTGTATATAATGTTCGTGGGCAATTCTCAGAATCAGTGTGGGTAAAACTATGAGAATTAATTAGTAGAGGCAGGGATTTTGGTATTTCAATCGTTTGAAATGCTGACCCTAGATAATCATCTTTGTTTGGATATTCAAGTTCGTTTATATCGGTTGTTCTATTCGTATAATAATTTGAATAATAATCAACCGAATAACGTTCTCTCTTATGATTATTTAAAAAGATACTTTTCGTAACCGGTATTCGATTATCAAATTCTAGATAAACTTCATTCTCAATTCCAAGACCCCAGTATATTTCACCCCCAATATATTTATTATTGTACTTCAGATGCTTATTCTGGCAATTTTTATCATTAAACTGTTTATAAAATTGCTGATCATTCATACTTATACTTATACAATATGGTTAGAATATTATTTTTTGTGAATATTTTATTGTTATGGTATATTAAGGTAAATGCAATTAGATACGATTTATATAAGAAATGAAACAAGAATAAATGAATATAGGGCACCCATTATACCCAAAGATATCTATGCTTTAAAACAGTGTGGTTATACAGTTTATGTAGAACAATCAGATACAAGATGTTTTACTGATTCTGATTATGAGGCAAGTGGTGCTATTATTACGAATAAATGTTGGACAGATTTTTCAAATTCCCTTATTGTTGGAATAAAGGGATTCACTGATATGGATAAATTAGATAACCACGTCCATGTATATTTTGCACATTGTTATAAAAATCAGCCAGGTTCTTCTGAGATTTTAAATAGGTTCTCTGAATCAAAATCAAAATTGTATGATTTGGAATATTTTTTAGATGCGACGTCGAATAGAATCATTGCATTCGGTTTATATGCTGGAATTGTTGGTTGTGGGCTGGGATTAATGCAATATAATCATTCTAAAAACAATGATGATATAAAGAATCTAACCTATTGGGCGAATACAAATCATTTATTAAAAGATATTCGATGCAGTTTTTCAAACCATTTCTCATTCAATGCTCCCCCAAAGGGGGCAGAAAAGAATGGGTTGGACCAATTACTTTGCGCATCAAATAAGCGAAACGTTGTAAAAGCAGAAAAAAACATATCAATTGCGATTATTGGTGCAAATGGTAGATGTGGAATGGGGGTGAAGCATATACTGAATATTTTTTCTATTCCATACAAAGAATTTTTGCGTGGAGATAAAATTCAACATATTGAAGACTATGATATTGTTTTTAATTGCATTCACTTAACAAACGAGATACCAAAATGGTTTACCAAAGAAACAAAGTTCACTAAAAAGATAGTAATCATAGATATTAGTTGTGATTATAGTAGCAAATATAATCCGATTGATATCTATAACAAACCGACAACATGGGAAGAACCAGTATATAAATATAGTGAATTCGTAGACATAATTGCCATTGAAAATTTACCCTCTCTTTTACCATTTGAAAGCTCCAATGACTTTTCCGATAATTTAGTCCACTTATTGCGACTCTATTCAGAAGGCGATATTGACAAATACTGGAAAAATAATTTGGCAGTTTATAATAAACATATTTCTAATCCAGATAAAACCAATATTTTTTAGCCGCTCTATATTATATTTGTATATAATATAGTACTACTATGTCTACAAAAAAATCCATATTGAAAAGGGCAACGCGTTCAAATAGAAATACCGCAAAAAAACGTATTCAATTTACATTGAAAGATAACGTAAAAGAATTTGAACGCGATTTTGAGCCATCGCAAAAAAATGAACTATGGACAAGCAGCGATGATGTAAGAAATGCCAAATTATCAATGGGATTAGTTGATCCATCAATAATAAAAGATAAATTACATAGAAGTATTGTGGAAAACGATTTTCGAGAACGACAAAAGAAGCATCAACAAATAGATAAGCATAGAAAATCAATTATTCAATTTAAAAATTTACAAAATCAAATACCAAAGCAGGCTGCATTATTAGCGCGTAATAAAATAAAACAAGATGAAGAACCCATCGTAATAAAAAGACAACCCATACTTACAACAAATATGTTATCCCAATTTCATAAAAAATCTCCGAATAGCAAAAAAGGTGGAAAACGCCGAATGACAAAAAAAAGATTCATTGTCTAGTTCGTATCCTCCTTGCGTTCTCTAAAATAGGTCACAATATCATCTAGTAATTCCACAGGACAATCATTTGTAGGAACCAATATTCCATTGTTGTCATAGGTTAAATGCTTATTGGGGGAATATTTATGATTCATTAAAATCTGCCAACGCTCTTTGTATTTGCGATTTTGTTTTGTTCCATGAAAATGATGACGAATTACGCCTGGGGTGTATCCCAAACGTAATTTACTAGCCTTCACTTGATATTCCAACATGCTATTGTTGTAATCATCGTCATAACCCTCATTCGTCATATATTCAGCCTTATTAATAAATGCCATTGCCATTACATTATCACCAGAACCCAATATACCCTTATCGTAGAGCCCACCAATCTTCTCATAAGCTTTACGAGTAATGGCCCATGCATACCCTGGGTGCCAGTAATCGATTCCTCTGGATGTGTAACTCTTATTTTTATTAAAACTGTAGCCAAAACTGTTAAAAATATTTAAATTTCTATTATCATGGTTTAAATCAATGCTATGACTATAGAGCTGAACTACGTCTTTGCAACCATTCAATATTTTTAAAGTATCAATAGCCCATGTGCTGCTATCAAATTCAATATCCGCATCCACCCATGCAAATGCCTTATATTTTTTAGGCAATAAATGCTTTACGCCCAAATTAATCATATTTTCTTTGTGCCAGATTGGAACATCGGTCTTTAATTGTAAATGATTTTTGTTCTTTTTATCAGTAATAATAAATCGTTGATCCTTATAAATCAATTCAACGATAAATACTCGCACATGATCTTCCTCCTCTTCCATTCTCTTTACAAACTCTTTTAATAATATATAACGGCGTGCATACATACATGGGTTTGATATGACAATAATAACATTTAATTTATCTTCAATCGGATCATTGTTTGAAATTGCGTATTTTATGTCATTAATCTTATAATGAATATCGTCAATTTCTATTCCATTGATAACAGTCATTCACCCAAATATTATACTATACAAAAATATATTATATATTAGGTTTTTACATATTGTTTTGTTTCCAATAAAAAAATTGATAGTTTTATTCTAAAATTATAATTTTGTAATCAATGTAATAATAACCCTAAACCAATGGATCCGCCAAACAATCTGAACGACAATTATTATTCATATAATGGAGAACATTATACAAAAACATTCCCAGTTATATGGGCAAAAACCCATATTGATGGAACCGGTCCAAAAAATTGTAAGAGTTGTAAACAGTATGGAAGCTGGAATGGTGTGTTTGTAGCTTATTGTGTATCATGCGCTCTAAAATATAATTTTACTCGCGGTTATGGTATTCGATATGGTATTCATAATGGCGAAGATAATATATTTCCTTGTTCTGATAATTATGGAACATCGGTTACAAATACATATATGAAAGATATATGTATTGATGAAGTTGGCGATAAAGAGCGGTTTGTAGATTCATCACAAAAATATAGATTTCAATCACATAATATTACAATGAATAAAATCGCAGAGAGAAATAAGCTAGAATATCTTGTAAAACTACAAAAAGAATTAGATGCAGCATGGGAGCTTCAGGTTACGTGGAGCAGAGTGCGTCAACAAATCGAATATTAGCCGATTATATCCGTATTATAGCCATATTACTATTTATTATTTGTACGTATTGTATATTTTTTACATCGTTTTTCTCGTTTGCAACGTCGCGTCGCTAACCGCAAGGCCTTACTTTCTGGTTGACATCCTTCTTTCAATATGTGATAATCAATAATACTTGCCTTGTCTCCAGTAATGGCACTTCCTAAACGTGCTAATCCCCAACTTTCAGCAGTCTGTGAAGGTCTCGATCCACTGCTGTAATAGGCACCCTCACCCTTGTTTACTATTTTTTTAAGAGAAGAACGTGTACACTTTGTTTTTCTAGCAAGTTCTAAACTGGGTAGTAAATTTTCAACCCCATACATTTTTCTAACTTTTGATAAATGTTTTGTCTTACGCACTTTGAACGATTTTATGGGAGGACGAGTAAAAAAAATACCCTTTTTGTATAATTTTCGAGATTTCAATATATTTTTACGCTGTTTTATGTAATCTTTTTTGGTTATCGATTGAGGAATATATTTTTCAGGTATATGTCCTGTCATATTTATCTTATATATTCTTATTTTATATAAGAATATATAATAAAATCACTCTATAACAAACCCATCGCGCCATATAAGAATTGCGTTTATATATTCTAAATGGATTGGCATTTCCACATATGGGTTACTATTATATTGAATAAATAATTCGGTAATTTTATCATCATCATTTCTAATTATATTACCAATAATGGCAACCCTTCCATTGTATATTACATTCCATCCTCGCTTCAAAATAGAATGATACACAGATTGATCAAATGAAATATAGAAATGATCTACATACGGTGAGCTTTTAACGTATGCATTTGTTTTTATATTTACGATACGATAAATTCTTCCATAAAATTTATCGTCCGGATTATTTCGTTCATAAACGGTAACTTGATTATCTTGGTTAAAAAGATGTGGCTTTGTAATTTGACTTCGATTGTTCATTTTATTTTGTTTCGATTCAGTAAAATGATAAGCGTAGTAATCGTGGGATCAATTTTTATACTCGTTCCAACTTAAATCCCTTACCTTTTCTAACTAGTTTTCCGATCAAAATCATTTCGCTTCCAGTCTTCAATGCGTTTTCATAACTTTCATAATCAAATACTTCGGTAGTATCTGGATTAAATGCATAGTCTTGTCCCTCCAATTTAAATTTCTTTAATTTTACCTTTACTTCGCGAACATTTAAATCCGACTTTTCGCCCATATCCTTATCTAGGGATGGATAAGATCCAAATTGATTCGATTCCACCTTTCCATATCCATAGCAAACCAGGGGTTCATCCTTATTTTTGCCAGCATATAGAGAACAATCCATTGCCGATTCTTTCACGGCTTTTAGAATCTGTCGATTGATTTTATCTTTCATACTTGCAATTTCAAATAAACTCTCATCTGTAGTAATCGGTGTTTTCTTATCTAATTTGCTAACATCGCGAATTCGTAATTCTATATTCGATTCACTTACTTTTTGTTCTTCACTAAGAGTACTAATATACAAAAACACTTGTACAGTACGTAATTCTTCTGGTAAATCTTGATGACTGCAAATACGACGTGCGCGACCGACGACTTGTTCAATACGCGTCATATTCCAGTAGGGTTCAACAATATGCACATAACGCGTATTGCGCAAATTAATGCCTTCCGCACCAGAGGATGTAATCATAAATATCTTAATGATTTCACCCATGAAGTTATTATCCCCCATTTCACGGAGACGCATAGCTATATTTGAAGGAACAAACTCCCATGCACTGTTATAAATGTTTCGAATAATTTCCTTTTCTTCAGTGGTTTCAGTACCAGTATAGAGAACAAATTTAGGTTTTCCAGAATTTGCTGGATTTTCAACGATTTCCCAACTATTCTCTTCTTCTGTTTCACCCTGTTTTATTCGCTGTAGTTTAAATTCAGCGAAGCCGTTTGCCTCTAATATTAATTTGATAATACCAATTCCCTCAATGGTTCGAAACTGACTATAAATTAAATGCAGACCAGAATAATCTTGATTTTGTATTCTAGTTAATAACTCAACAAATTTTGGACTGAATTGCAAGAGCGATTCCTTTGTCAAATATTCTGCATCGCGTGGCGATTCTGGATTATACGCTAATATTCCAAGAGCATGTTCTATACGTTCTTGGTAAGTTTCTAATGCCACATCCTTTCCTTGACTTTGTTCTTGTTCAATATCTTCAATATCTTCTTCGTCTGCTTGTTTACGAACATTTAATGGAACTGCATTAAAATCATTCTCATCAATATCATAATCGGTGGACCCTTCCTCGTTTGCGGATGTTTTCCCACTTGGCAATGGGCGCTCAATATTAGATGGAAATGCAAAATTACAGGCGGATCTAGAGAAAATACGGTAAGTGGATGAGATATTAAATAAATCATTTCCAGGTTGTTGACGCTGTTTATTTTTACGATTACGTTTTTCTTGCTCTGCCTCAATCTTGCGTATCTTCTCGTAAACTCCAAACTGATGATCGGTCATAATACATTTTACTATGTGGAAAATATCCCCCTCGTCGGTTTTTACAAAAGAGGGTAATAATGACTCTTGTGCGCTACGGAAATAAGAAGTTAAACCCAATATACGGCGTTGGAATACATCCATATTTTTTACCTCGGCAGTATCCACATTCACAAATGCATTTAAAAATAAGTCAGCATCATCATTTAACACCTTGAATTTTTTCACTTCAATTAATCCTGGAGGAACTTCTAATCCATGCTTCGTTAAAATGCGAATAAGTGTTTCCTCAAACTGTGAATCTGTTATATTTCCAGTTTCATCCAATTTAACACCATTATATTTATCAAACGCATCACCACTTCCGCCGCCCTTATACGGATTATTATCAAAATTATATCCGATTCTATCAGAATGTTCTGCTGATAATTCAGGGTCAATATTATCATCTTCTTCAAATGTTAATTTTTGAACAACACCATTTTCAACCTCGATGTCATATGATTCCTTTTCAAAAGAATGAAGTTTTTTTGTTTTGCGGTTCCTACTATTTTCATTTAATTTTCTAGTTTCCTTTTTTTTACCGCCACCACTGCGCACTACTCCCTTTTTAACCGCCCCTCGTTTTTTAGTATTTATAAAGCCAAAAGGGTTTCTAGTAATAGTCAATTTATTACCGCTATATTCCACATAATCATAGAAGCGAAAGTTCTCTTTATCGAAAATATCAAGAATCGTATCTGTGTTTATTTTTTCAGCTGTTTTCACATTCACTGTCATTTCCCATGTTTTAATATAACCGCGCAATATATTGTACAAAACACCAATTTCATTTGGATAGTTAATAATGGGGGTGCCGGTTAACAAAACAACTTTTGCATTTGTGGCATTCATCAAATAGTCATACATACGATAAGCAACCGAATCTTTTTTGGTACCCTTTACTTTGTTAACAATTCGACTGACAAAATTATGTGCCTCATCAATAATGACGACAGTATTATCAAACGGATTGATTGTAAAATTTGCACTGAGTTTTTCTAATCCCTTTAGATTGATACCATTATAATTAATATCTATGTATTTTGATCGAATCATTTGATTAAGTTGATCATCAATATCTTTTTGTTCACTCGGTCGTTTTTCAGAAAAATTGGCAGACTTGGTAATATCAACCAACCATGCACCACCACGTTCTCGAATATTTTCTGTAGTCAATGATAATGCCTTTGCCAATATAGGAATATATTCTGGTTTTCCCTCAATTGAAACAAATTCCCAAAATTGGTTCTTTTTATACATATGATCACCACACTTTTTAAGCTCCGTAAAAAAATTCATTTTAAGAGATGCTGGTGTCATCAAAACCACACGTTTGTCAGACTTCATTCCTTCTGCAATCGCAATGCTACTGCAACTCTTTCCACTTCCTAGACCATGGTACAATAATAATCCGCGATAAGGTGTGTAAATATTTAAATAATCACGAACAATTTTTTGATGGGTTAAAAGTTCAAATTCAGCATCGGATGTTCTACTGTCACATGATGCAGTTTCAGTAGTTCTTGTAATTTCATCTCGATAGGGTTGGAATAATTGATTCAATTTACCAACATACAATTTACGGTTTGTCATGTAATAAGAGGGGGCTTTGATAATTATTTTCTCTCTAGGGGCTGGTAACCGTTCATTTAACATGCGTTGATTGATTGCAACCGTCTTTAAATCTACATTGATAAGATCATCCTCTTGTTTTTTTGCTTTTATTCGTAATTTACGGACTTTTGGTTCTTCCGTTTTTTCGGCTTTGGTAGGTTCTCTATTTTCATCTGGCTTTTCCGTTTCTTTTTCCGTTGCCTTTGCCTTTGCTTTTGCCTTTACATTTGGTTCCTTTTTAACAATAGGTGGCTCTTCTAATAATTTTTCAAATTCTTTCATTTCTTCCTCCTCATCAGAATGCGATTCAGAGACATCTTTTGTTTCTACTTTAATTTCAGGGATCTCTTCTTCGCCTTCTTCGACAGGTTCTCGCAAAACGACCTCCTTTTCCAATTTTTTAATAGGAGGTTTCGGTAATATAGCCTCTTCAATAACCGATGGTTGTCCAATTGGTTTTTCACAACTTTTAAAATCAGGATATTCTTCACTGACAATTCCTACCACCGAATTTCGACAACGTATACGATCCAACACTAATGATCGCTCAATGTTAGAATATTTGCGCTTATCTACAATAACCGATTTTGCTGCAGTAATAGGAGCCACTTCTTCATCAACAATAGTAATTTGTGCATCCGAATCAACTGGTATTTTCATATTTATTCTAAAATGATTTTGTTGTTTCGGCATAGGTTTCATTATAAGTTCTGATGGTTGAAATGGTATATTCATGTTTAATAATAATATATAAATTATATACTGTATATTTACATATTATTATTATTCGCTTTTCATTGGATAAATATATATATCAACTGTAAGGTTATTATGCTATTCAACAATTTGTAGCTATATTTTAATTTATACGTAAATAACGGATACTTCTTTCGAATTATAATTAAATAATTTCACTGGATTATATTTTTTTAATGGAAAAAAATGAATCGACAATGGTGTCGACCGACCATCGTTCTCAGGATCATCCGTTGTCTGGTTGCAACAATTGCATATCAAAATATATTTAAAAACTTTATTTTCAACTAAATAATCTAAAAAAGTATAAATTTCATTAATTTTCCAATGTTGTAAAACGTCCTTTAAAATACATAATTCACCGGTTACAATACATTCTTTTTCATTATAAAAATCTAAATGTTCAAAAAAATATTTTGGTAATGAATGTTGTTTCGAATTGTAATCTATCATTTTCTTATATGTGTCATAACCAGTATATTTAATATCTAGACCATCATATATCATTTTTCCACATTTAAAATCTCCACACCCTAAATCAACTATATGTTTAATATTATTATTAACAATAAAATTTTTCAAAAAAGGGATATACACGTCTTTATTATAATCTATATCACTCCCACCTCCGCTGCTACCGTTATATTCATAATTATTGTTATTTCCCCATATTGAATTTTCATATACGTTCGTAAAATACGTTTCCATATATAATATATTGTAATACAATACTGTATTTATTTTGCAATAACGCAATCGAATCAAATAACTAAAATAGATCAAAAAGCATTCGGTAAATCATAGAAATCCTTATTTCCATAAAAAATATAAGAGAACCATTTCTGTGTTGTTCCAACATCTACACCCTCAACGCTACCTCTAGCTGTCCGTATATTTTCTCCCTGCAATAAATCAGAAAAAATAGGAAACATGCACGACATATTACGTTGCGCTTGTCGTAAAGTTGGCGGAAGCGGATTCTCTGTTTTTAATACTTTATTAAAATTTTGATAATAATTCAAAACATCTAGGTCATCTTTGTGGGTTATTTTTAATTGCAATCTTAAATTATCATCCTTATTGTTAATGCAACCTACATGTATTAAATTCGAATTAAAAATGATTACATCTCCGGCATTACACTTTAAATTCACAACTTCATCAAAAATTATATTGATGCCATTCGAATATTTCGATTTATTACTATATGGAATAACCCCCAAGCATTTTTCCATATTTTCTAAATATAATAATAATGTATAAGAGGGATATTTTTGACCAGGATTGAAGAAATCACCATTATTGTCACGATGACACGTATGGACAACTGACTTTTCAATTATCCATATATAATCTTGGAATTGATAATTTTCGTCCAATTTACTTTGTATTATTTTATGTAACCGCTTGTCGTCTATAATTTGACCCTTTACTTTTTCATAGTTTTCCGACTTACATAACTGGGTAACTTCTCGAATAGTATCCTCGTCAAACACATTTTTAAATACCTGAAATCCTTGTTCTTCTAGTCTATACTTGTGAGTATCCTTTTCAACATAATCGTCTAATATAAATAGACGAAATGTAAAGAAAAACAATACAACAATGATTAAACTATATACAATCTTTTTCCCAACTGACATATATGTTTTACTCTAAAAATATTTTTAGACAGCATTTATGAACAGATTTGTGATTATAGTAGTCAGTATTGTAAATCACAAATGAAAAATTGAAAACATGGCACGTCTATCTTAGAATGAATAAATCAAATGGAAACGATGGAAATTATTTTTCAAGAAATGGGACTGGATGAAACCAATATCGACACAAACACACAACAAAAAAATGAAGATTTAGTTGCTCAGCAAGAAGAGGAAGAAATGCAATTACAGAATGAGTTGAATAATGCATTTATTCAACATGACGAACCAGCAATTATTGATAGTGACAATGATAGTAATTTTGATATTGTCGAGTTTTTATCAAAAAGCCAATTGATTGCAAGAATACATCAACTTGAAAAAAAACTTTCCAAAAAAGAAAAAAAAATCAGTAAATTAAAGCGACATGTAAAAGAATATCGTAGTCTATTAGACAATCAGATTGGATTATTTGAAATTGTTTGTAATTATGTTGAAAAAGAAAAGGAAAGTCTATAACTGAATAAAATATATTTATTGGTAAAAAGAAATTAAAATAATCCTTTTTTAAATGAGCAAGGAGCTGTTAAAAATCATATTAATATATTAATATGACAAGTGAAGATGAATCCACCTGTAAATTTGTTTCATCCAGGGGGATTTTAAAATCATGTGATATTTTTTCAAAAACACCAATGTCTAGTATTCGAGTGTTTGACGGAGGTTATGAAGTTGGATTCGAAAAAAAAATAAAGGATGGCGATATTCTTTACGTTTGTAATTCGGTTATTCCACTTTTAAGTAAACATTTCCATTTAATTCCTGCAAAAATTATATTGGTATCAGGTGATAGTGATAGAGGGTGTTGGTATGATATGTTTCAGAATGAAAGTGAATTTCTACAATTTATTCAAAATCCGAAAATTATTCACTGGTTTTCGCAAAATTGTCTTTATTTAAATTGTCCAAAGCTTTCGCCCATTCCAATCGGCCTTGATTATCATACATTGTCTCAAAAAGGCACAGAATGGGGACCCCAAGCATCACCTTATGAGCAAGAAACCGAGCTAAACAATATTATTAAAACATATGCAAAGCCATGGAATGAAAGGATTTTTCAAACAACTATTTATTCTAATTTTCATTTTTCTATGAAAACGCGATTGGCGCATGAACGACATGACGCTATTAAAAAAATTCCAAGTGAGTGTATATTTTATGAGAAAGAGTTCTTAAAAAGAAGTGAATCTTGGAAAAAACAATGCGATTTCGTTTTCGTTGCATCTCCAACTGGAAATGGATTTGATTGTCACAGAACATGGGAGGCTCTTGTGTTGGGATGCATACCCATTATTAAAGCTTCCCATGGTGACCCTCTTTTTAAAGATCTACCTGTATGGATTATTAATGATTGGTCTGAAGTTAATACAGTAAATATGATTCGTGTTTTGAATGATTTCCAATCGTCTAGCAAAACATTTAATATGAAAAAGATTACATTAGATTATTGGGTTGATCTAATTAAGAGCAAACGTAATCTTATAGAGTAAGGTCTAATCTGTAGGTTTTATGATTCGCAAAAGCTAATTGCCTTTATGCATTCTCGTATCTTGTTCCACCACGAATATAATCCATCAAACTGCATATCACGATAATATATATAAAAATAAATTAATTGTTTATTGAATAAATAATCACTTCGTTTTTTATTTATTTCAGAAAGTGTTCGGTTTTGTGGTTTAGTTCCTCTTAGTATGAATGTTTCTATGCAAGTATAGCTGTTGTTTATTTTTATACGTTTATAAACGGTACCATAATCCATATAATTGCGATATTGAATGTCTAGCAAACAATTACGAAATATGTTCTGATATGTATTATCGAATTCATATATTAATTGCTGGACTTCAATTGGTAACTCGAACATCAATTGAGTGGTCTATCCGCGATTTTGTATAAAAATAAATGATTAGCCTATATCCTTTTCGGTGATAAATACAAAAATCGATGATATTTAGAAAAATATATATTTTTATATCTTACAGTATAATATATAAATGAAACTCACATACGTAGTTATATTACTATTAACTGGAATTTTAATATTATCCATTTACTTCGGTTCAATTGTCGTAGAAGGATTAACCACAACAAAGAAGCCAGTTATTACGGCAAAACCTATTACTACGACTACTACCAAGAAACCTACGACTACTACCACTAAGAAACCAACCACTACGACTACCAAGAAGCCTACGACAACAACCACTAAGAAGCCAACCACTACGACGACTACTAGAAAACCAACCACGACTACCACAAAAAAACCTATCACGACTACCACTAAGAAGCCTACCACTCTTACTAATACCACTACTACCCAAAAGCCTGCCACTCTTACTAATACCACTACTACCCAAAAGCCTGCCACTCTTACTAATACCACTACTACCCAAAAACCCACTACCGCATTAGGTGGAGCAGGTGCTCTATCTTTATTTAGTTCATCAAGCAATACGATTGTTCCTGCATCAACTACCAAGGCACCAACATTCTCTACGGTTTCTGCAACTACCACGTTATTGCCAACTACAAATAAACCTTTAGGAATTGTAACATCGTCGACTACGACATCGGCGCCTGTTAAAAAATAGACATTCACAAATTGTAAAATATGTATTGGTAATATATATTTTACTGACGAATGAACAAACTGCATGGAATTATCCTGCTGTTTTGCATATTATTTATTATGTTAATATTATCAGTATATATTGGATTTTCTTATAAAGAAGGTGCCACTACTGCTGGAACTACAACAACTAGTACTGCTTCTCCAACAAAAAGTGCTGGAACTACAACAACTAGTACTGCTTCTCCAACAAAAAGTGCTGGAACTACAACAACTAGTACTGCTTCTCCAACAAAAAACTCAACGTCTTCTGTAGTTACAGCCACTAGTGCAACAACTAGTACTAGTACGGCAGCTCCAATAAAAAATGCAACAACACCTGGTAGCACGCCGTCATGCTCATGCGTTTGTCCAACAACGCTCGCGCCAATTGCAGGCGCTCCTATTACACCAGCACAACCTACGCCGGCACAACTTACATCGGCACCACCTTCATTATCACCTGCTTTAAATCCAAAATGTAACCAAAGTGTTAATTATAGTGCACCTAACATTAACTACAAATGCACAACCGCAACGAATAAGGACTCAATATTAAATGCATTGAAACCATTTGATTCAGCTTACACCAATGATAAATGCTACTCCGCATATAAAGACATATTAATCGGAAAGGGTTCAAACAGTACAAAATTCCAATCGTTTTGTGATAACACGAATAATTCTCAATATATCGACAGTGGCACCTGCAATTGCCAAACCATTACTAAAGATTCTGCAGGCACTAATACTATTTCATGCAAATCGAAATCTGTCGGTCCAGCAGGTAATAGTTTTAGTATTTGTGTTTCCAATTAGCTTTGACTAACTACATTCTATCCTAAAATCGATTCAATACGCGGATTGATTCATCACATGCAATTTGCTCAGCCTTCTTTTTAATTTTATGTTTTCCTTCACCTAAAAATACCAATACCTTACTGTTTTCTGAAACATATTGGTGAATTTCTTGATATGATCTAAATTTAGATATAGGTATCGCCGAACTGGGTTTTACATCATGTATAGACTGCCCCAGACAAAGAAATACTGCCATATGATGACCATATTCTAGGTGATAATCATTTACCTCAAGATATACAGGGGTTACTTTAAATTCTTTTTGTATTTTTACCTGCAAAATATTTTTAAAATTATCATCGTTTTTAATCAAATTTACCCAATCCACATGACGCTCAAATACTGCCTCCAAAAATACCTGCGCCATTTGGAATCCTGGTCCTGTAACAAATAGTTGATCAAACCAATTATTCTCATCCTTAACTGAAATTTTATTAAAATCTAAAAATAGAGCGCCCAAAAACGCCTCAAACAAACAGCCCAATTTCTTCAAATTCGTGCGTGTCTGCTTCATCTCTGTATGTTTCGATAAGACAAACCAATGATGCAATCCCATATCGTATGCAATTTTACCAATAGATTCGTTTTTCACCAATGCAATTTTTTTCTCTGTCATAAATCCTTCATTTTCCTTTGGAAAACGTTTATACAAGTAAAATTTAGTAATACATTCCAATACACCATCGCCTACAAATTCTAGACGTTCATTTGATTTTGTAAATAGGGGCAAACAGTCATCTGGTTTAGGAACAATCACAATATTATTTTTTTCATTTTCTGCAATTGGGCGTTTAATATAAGATTTGTGTATAAACGCGCGCTTATATAATTCCAAATTATGAAGCGGTGCATTTATACCATAACTACGAAGAATTCGCTCAATCTCATTCTTTGAAATTAATTTATTTAGGGGATTGTAAGGATCGAAAATATAGGTCTCTACACCATTTTGATTTCTCTCTACGCGGATATCTTCATCGGTATTCATGTTATTATGGAAATAATATGAATATTACTTACTTATATTACACGGCATCCTTCTATACCCTTTTCTATAAAATAATAAAATCTTTCTTTAGTATATATTTGAAAATGGCTAACTTTATGAATTCGTCCAATCGTGCAGGGTTTGTTTCCTCTGCTACAACTAATCAGAATCAAGGGGGGGGTGAAAAGAAGGCTGGTTTTCCCTACATTGTTGGCCGAACCCAGTGGACTAATATTGCTCTCCAGACCAACAACAATGGAAATGGAGTTTGCAATTGCTCATTAAAGACTCTCCGTTTCACCGCCAACCCCAACGTTAGACAGTCTCGCCCTGTTTACTTGCGTCCCCAGAGCTACCCTGGTATGTTCTAAATTTTGGGATTATTGTTTAAATAAAGTATTTTTTAAAACAATATAATGATTCCAATCAATCATTGTATTATTTGAGTTATATGAAAGTTATCATTGATGATAGAGAACGCGATTTATTTGAGAGATGTTATGCGATAGTGGCATCTAAATCAACCTATATTTCATTGTCGCGTGAAACACTTCCTCTTGGAGATATATATTTTAAAACAGATGAGGACAAGGATGTTCTCATGATTGAACGAAAAAGTCTCGCGGATTTATTGGCAAGTATTAAAGATGGTAGATACGAAGAACAATCATATAGAATGATGCATTCGAGTGGATTTCCACCGCATTCTGTTATTTATATTATAGAAGGTCAGCTGAGTCAGTTAAGAACCCCCCTTGAAAAACGTCTTGTTTATTCAGCAATGGCATCATTGAATTTTTTCAAGGGGTTTTCAGTTATTCGAACCCAAAGTTTATCTGAAACTGCTGAATTCATTATTTGGACTGCAGAAAAGATAGAGCGTAACTTTCTAAAGGGCATTTTCCCTTATTATCTGCAACCCCAACATTGTAAATATATGAAACAACCTATTTGCAATAACACGTCGGAAGAAAATATTGAAGCGATTGATATTGAAGAGTGTATACAGCAAAATCATACGGATTTTACTACGGCTTATACTATGTCTAATGCTACGCTTAATGCTAGTCAGCCAATAGAAGCTGCGGATACAGTTGAAAATACATTGATTTCGTTGACACAATCTAGTCCACCCAATTATTGTACGGTTGTAAAAAAAGTGAAAAAGGAGAACGTTACACCAGATAACATTGGTGAAATTGTTTTGTGTCAAATACCTGGTATAAGTTCAACAACTGCAATTACTATAATGAAACAATTTACCACGTTTCCAAAATTAATGTCTGCATTAGCTGAGAACCCAAATGTGTTAGATAATATTACCTATGAAACCAATGGAAAAATGCGTAAAATAAATAAGACATCCATAGAAAATATTAAAAAATATTTTTTATAGGTTGCTTCCATTATTTCATTATTCAATTATATCGGTTGGTGGCGGAAATGGATTTTGACCCAAAACATCATATGTAACCTTTGGATTATACAACATTGGTTTATAAATATTGTAATCATTGTACTTTCCTGATTTAACCTGTTCTTCGGTGTATAATACACCACCCCAATTTGGATCCATTGGATTATCACTGATTGGAACATCGCCAGTAGAGTCATGAATTTTATCTAAATTTGTGTATACCCCAATGTGTAGATTGGTCGGATCAAAACCTGAGTAATTGCCGTTGTTGTATGGTGGATGTTCTCTGTCCGCATCTATATAATTAGTTACCAGTCTTTCTTCATTCGTTGTTGGAGTAGGAGTAACTTGTACTGGAAGGTAAGGTGATAACCCAGAATTAAAATATCCAGAAGATATGGGAACAGCATTTGATGAGGGATCTATCTCCTGAGTTTGCGTAGTAAATGCAGAAATGTATGTCTGTGGTTGCATAGTTGTAGTGGGGACGATAGTTACAGGAGCTAATGCAGGATTGGTCAAAGGGGGAGGGGTGGTAGGACTTACAGTCGTAGTAGTTGTAGAATTATCGTATGGATTTGGTAATAATCTATATATATCATTACCTTGTGTATTCGATTCTTGTCGCAAAAAGAGAACAGGGCAAATCTTCCCAGCCGCACGCTGCTTTTCTAAATATCCAATATATCCATCTAAATCATCAAATTTTATAGGATTCATTCCATCTACTAATGGCATATTTGTGTTATATAACAATATACTACTGCCTCGCTGTAGTAATAAATTGGGGCAGCTAGTATCTTCTACATCATCAGTCGTAAACATCTCAATCGAAGCCTGTCTATTTGCGATTCTTTCATTAAATAACGTATCTGTTCGTATGATAACATAAATTCCTGCTAAAAATACTATTAGTAAAAATAATTGAAAGAATATTCGTAATTTATTCATAGTATGACAATCTTCTATTATATATAGACACTAAAATTTTCTTTATATAATATATAATAAATGGTATCCAAATCATATAAGGCATCCACTCCAACTGATGAGAAAATAGATACACCATTAATTGTAGGCGTTATTCACGCTGAATGGTGTGGGCACTGTCAACAGCTTATGCCTGAATGGAAAAAACTAGAGGATGAATATGAAAATAACAACAAAGTAAAAATAATGAAATTAGAGGCGAGTGAAAGTAACAAAGCCGATGAATTAAATAAATTAAACTCACAGATCAAGGGTGGAAAAAAAGTAGAAGAAAATGGATACCCCACTATATTTATGATTAAAGGTGGCAATTTGCTATACAATGAGAAAGATCGAAGTGTCGATGGTCTGCGAGATTGGATACAATCAAATCTATCACCATCTCCGGCACAAAAGAAACCGATTCAGGGCGGCGGTAAGAAACGCACGCGTCGTAATCGAAAATCCAGAAAACAGGTTATTCGTAAATAAGATAGATATTTAGGATGTTTATCTACATTTTCATGTCAATTGTTCTCCAAATCGTATGATAAATAGACGATTTGGGGAGAATATACGCGTATTATCAATATATACACCAAAATTGATTAAAAAATTGAAAGAATACGTGACACCATACAATAAACAACAAAGAAACCAATTTAAACGCAAACACGTTAATAAAGAAATGGTGGCGGATCGTAAAAAACCCTCGCTTATCATTCGAAAGGATTTTCGTCTCATAGATTTTCATACTTATGAGGAAGAGGAACAAACATTTGCAGTATCTGAGGAAAATGAAAAAAAATCTTATAAAGACACTCTTAAATTTATGATTCAAATGTTTGGAGTGAACGAAAAGGGAGAATCCTGCTCTATTACGATCCAAGATTACAAACCATTCTTTTATGTTAGTATGGGTGACCACTGGGGTCACTCTGACATGCATGAACTTGTATTTTACATAAAGCAACAACTTGGAAAACGATACGCAGAATCTATTTTGTCAGCGGATCTTGTTGAACATAATAAACTCTATGGATTTTCAGCTGGAAAAAAAAGCAAGTTTATGAAATTAACATTTAAAAATACGGTATCCATGAACAAGGTAAAGAATTTATGGTATACTTATAATAACGATGAGAATGCGGAAGAATACAGAAAACGCCGCGATTTTATTTATAAAAATGTCAGTATTGAGATGTATGAAAGCAACATTCCTCCACTCTTACGTTATTTTCACATAAACAACATTAGTCCGTCTGGTTGGATTTCTATACCGGCGAATCGCGTTACTATACCTTCTACGAAAACCACTACTTGCAACTACGAATATGTATGTAATATTTCTCAAATAAAACCACTACCTGAAAAGGAAACGCCGGTTCCCTATAAGATTTGCAGTTTTGATATTGAGGCTAGCAGTAGCCATGGCGATTTTCCACTACCCCAAAAAACATACAAGCGCCTTGCTACAAATATTGTAGATACATTTATCAAACAGGATGAATTTCTTGAAAATGACGTATCCAAAGCAAAAAAATTATTACAAAAAGCAATATTGTCTGCATTTGGACATGGGAAATTCGAAGACATTGATATTGTTTACCCAAAAGTTATGCCTGCGCGTGATTACTTGAATCGCATCATTCACGTTTTGCTCGAAAAGAGCATTTCCGCAGCAAAAAAAGAATCCACCGAGGATAATTCTTATTTGCTAACTATCAATGAGATATTTGAACGGATGAATAATGTTGAGGAATTTGAAGGCTCAGGAGATGCCGCCGATAATGAAGGCGGATATACTGGTGATAATGACAATGAGGATGGTTATAAACATTATTATAAAAATAAAGGTAAGAAAACGAAAATAAATAAGGCTGCCACGATTATTGATATTTTGCTAAGCTCTGAATATGAGCGCGATGAAAAAATTCGACATACTGATGAAGTTATGACCTGCCTATTTCCCCAATTAGAGGGTGATAAGGTTACCTTTATTGGTTCAACATTCATGAAATATGGCGAAAAAGATACCTATTTAAATCACTGCATTGCTTTGGGCAATTGTGACGACGTTGCAGGTGCTGTTATTGAATCGGTAGACGACGAGTCAGATTTGCTTCTTCGATGGGCAGAACTTATTCAACAAGAAAATCCTGATATTATTATTGGATATAATATATTTGGGTTTGATTATGAGTTTATGTTCCGCCGTGCCCAAGAAACCCATTGCGAAAATGAGTTTTTGCTACTATCTAAAAAGGTAGGTGATGTTTGTGGAAAGTACAAGACAAATACAGTGACAGGAAAAAAAGAGCTCTCTATTGAAAATTCAAAAATGAGTATTGCGAGTGGAGAATACGATCTTCGGTATTTTAAAATGATAGGACGACTACAAATAGATATGTATGCTTATTTCCGTCGCGATTTTAATCTTTCGTCTTATAAACTAGACGATGTCGCTAGCCAGTTTATTAGCGACGATGTTAAAAAATTTGAACATGTCATACATCCTGTTTATGGCGAAGTAACAGAGCTATATAGTCAAAATCTTACTGGACTTAGAAAAGATGATTTCATTCATATCGAATTAACCAGTTTTACGTCTGATTATTATAAAAATGGTAAAAAATTCCGCGTGTTAGACCTGGAATATGGGCGTGAATGTGATGGAAAGCGTTATAATATTGTCATCATTGATGGACATGAAGATTTTGATAGAACAAAATATATTAAGTGGGGAACCGCAAAAGATGATGTGACTCCACAAGATATTTTCAGATTGGCAAATGGATCTTCTGCTGATCGCGCAGTCGTTGCCAAATACTGTATTCAAGATTGTAACCTGGTTCATCATCTAATGAATAAGATTGATGTTATTACCGGCTATGTTGAGATGTCGAAAATTTGCAGTGTACCTATCAGTTTCTTGATATTTCGTGGACAGGGCATTAAACTCACTAGTTATGTTGCCAAGAAATGTAGAGAAAAAGATACACTTATGCCTGATCTAGAAAAGGTAAGTGGCGCGGATGGTTATGAAGGTGCCATCGTATTGCCACCCAAGTGTTCTATGTATATGGATGTTCCAGTTGCGTGTGTAGATTATTCATCTCTTTATCCATCATCCATGATTAGTCAAAATTTGTCGCATGACAGCAAGGTATGGACAAAAGAATATAATTTGAAGGGAGAGTTAATTGGAGAAACTGGTGAAAAGGATAGCAAGGGTAACTTTATCTATGATAATTTGCCAGGTGAACATTATATTGATCTAGAGTTCGATACATTTAAATATTTGAGACCAACGCCTACATCGCGTGCAATTAAAACAAAGTCTGGAAAAATGGTATGTAGATGGGCCCAAAATAAAAAGGGTATTATGCCTGCCATTTTGGAAGAATTGTTGAAGGCGCGTTCTGATACAAGAAAAATGATTAAAACAGAAAAAGACCCCTTTATGCAAAACATTCTAGACAAGAGACAACTCGGATACAAAGTAACCGCAAATTCATTATATGGACAATGTGGATCTAGAACATCCACATTCTACGAACGTGATGTGGCCGCATCAACTACTGCAACAGGGCGTATGATGATTGTATACGCAAAACGTATTATTGAAGAGGTATATTGTGATCGATTATACGATACTGCTGGACATGGACCAGTATTGACAAAAGCTGAGTACATATATGGTGATAGTGTATCGAATTATACACCAGTTTATGTTCGAGTAAATGGTGAGTTTAATATATGCACAATTGATTCTCTTTCTGAAAAGTATGGAGGAGGGGTATGGACATTGTGCAGTGAAGAGGGTAAACAGGATAAAGAATTTTGTGAACTAAATAATGTAGAAACGTGGACAGAAAGGGGGTGGACTAGACTATATCGCGTTATTCGACATAAGCTAGCCTCTCATAAGAAAATGGTAAGAATATTAACACATACTGGGTTAGTTGATGTAACCGATGATCATTCTCTTTTGATGCCAAATGGAAACGAAATTTCACCAAAAGATGTAACCGTTGGAACCGAACTTTTGCATCATTGCCTACCCACCCAAAATAAAAATAGTGAAAGTGAAATTACTGAAGATGAAGCCAAAATTATGGGATTCTTCTTTGGTGATGGTAGTTGTGGAAATTATGATTGTCCGACAGGAAAGAAGGGGTCATGGGCATTAAATAATTCATGTCCAAGCATTTTAAATAAATATCATGAATTGTGTCAGAATGTTTATCCCCAGTTTGAATGGGTTGTAATGGATACAATGGAGAGTTCCGGCGTATGTAAAATTTCACCAAGATGTAAAACGCATGAGTCAATTTCTGAGTTTGTAAGAAATTATCGTAAACTTATGTATTTTGAAAAGTCAAAAATCATTCCAACAATAATTATGAATGGAACAGAATCGGTTCGAACTGCGTTTTGGGAAGGATTATATGATGCGGATGGTGATAAAGATGCTAATGGATATGTAAGAATTGATCAAAAGAATCAGATCAGTGCTTCTCATATTGCGTGGCTAGCAACAAGTCTAGGTTTTAAAACTTCACTAAATACTAGAAATGATAAACCTGATATTTATAGAATTACTATGACAAAGAAAACTCAGCGTAAGAATCCATATTCTATAAAAAAAATGCATGAAATTCCTTACGATGGATATGTATACGATTTAACAACAGAAAACCACCATTTTGCTGCAGGTGTTGGAAATATGATTGTGCACAACACTGACTCAGTATTCTTTACATTTAATTTAGAAAATCCAGCGACAAATGAAAAAATACGCGGAAAAGATGCCCTTGCAATTACGATTGAAATCGCACAAGATGCTGCCAAGTTATGCACACAATGGTTAAAGGCACCCATGGAATTATCATATGAAAAGACACTTATGCCATTTATCTTGCTTTCAAAAAAGCGTTATGTTGGAATGCTCTATGAGACAGATCCGAATAAGGGAAAAATGAAGTTCATGGGTCTTTCTATTAAACGTCGTGATTCATGTGATTATTTAAAGGATGTTTATGGTGGAATTTTGAATATATTGATGAAGGAAAACAATGTTTCATCCGCAACCCAATATCTAGAAAAGGCGCTTCTGGATCTAGTAGATGGAAAAGTGCCAATGGATAAACTTACAATTACTAAGGCACTTCGCAGTGATTACAAAAATCCAAACCAAATTGGACATAAAATATTGGCCAATAGAATCGGTGAACGTGATCCAGGAAACAAGCCAAAACCAGGAGATAGGATACCCTTTGTTTTTGTGAATAATCCAAACCCCAAAGCATTGATGGGCGATAAGATCGAAACGCCTGAATATATTATTGAAAATAAACTGAAGATTGATTATACACACTACATCACAAATCAATTGATGAAACCACTTCAGCAATTATTTGGTCTAGCTTTAGAGCAAATCTGGGAGCATCAAAATAAACATCGATTGATCAAATCATACAGAAGTGACATGGTTTCATTATCTAATGAATTTCCTGACATTGAAACATTTATGAAAAAGAAGGAAAAATATTGTTCTGCAAAAATAAAGGTATTATTGTTTGATAAAATATTGACACGTATTCAAAATGAAAAAAATCGTGTTCGAGAAATTACCAGTTTCTTTAAAAATGCATGATAAAGCTCGTGATAAATGCATGATAAAGCTCGCGATAACTGTAAAATATGAATAGTCAACTATATTCTATTTGTTTTGAAAAAAATAACTTCATACGGATCTATTGTTTCGCCAAAATATGCATCACTAAAATATGGGTCACCGTCCAATGATGTTTCGTTAATATCATGATCTAAGGTTAGATAATCTAAATCTCTATATTTAGACAAAATACAATTAATATTATATCCCTTTTCTATTGCTTTTTGTGATAATCCGACCTCTTTCATTTTTATAAGATCAGTAAAATCCATTTTTATGATTTCATCTTCATCGAAAAAATGATCATTTTTTAATTCTATAAAATATTGTTGGTCCATACCAAAAAACATGGTTTGGATGTGGGGATTCGTTTTTCTTTTATAGTTATCATCATAAACACAGTAGGCGTTCGATGTACATATACTAATAGATGTACCAACTAAATGAACATTGGCATTAAATAGTGGTATAAAATGATCATACCATTTTTCATTAGTGTCCCTTAAGTACGGACCCCTTACTGATGTGTTCATGAAAAAATAATAATCATAATTTTTTATTAATTTATTATTTACTGCATAACTATATGCACCAAAATCATAGCCGACATTTTTACGATAATATACAAATACATTTTTCCGTTTCGGTATTTTAACGGTGCAATTTCCATTTATAACAATATAATAATCGACTTCCTCATATATGCCATTCTCTAAAAAATAAATAAAATTTTCCTTGTACAAATCGTCTCTTTCGTAATAATTATAGATAAGACATATTTGGTTAGACTTGGTTGTTATATTGGAAATATTTACTAGCAATAGTATCAATAAAATAATAATGATTATAATAATAATGATTACCGATTTTTTCATAAATATACAATAGTCGTAGATTTAGATTTACAAAAATCACTATCCTACATTTATGTCATAAATGTATTTATATGTGAAAAACGATTAAATATTATATTTAAATATAGTATATAATGGAAATTTATTTGTTAATAATTTTTTTGTTTTATTTTATTCTAATAGTACATGCTTTAATTCAATATTACAAGAATGGTTTTAGCAATAAGAAAACATTGATTGACACCTTTACTGCTGGAAGTAATAATTCTAGTCCTACGTCAAGTCCTAATGTAAGTGCTACCTCTACTCCTGCATCGAGTCCTGGAGTAAGCCCTGCAGCTAGCGGTGCATCGAGTCCTGTAGCTAGTCCTGTAGCTAGTCCAACACCTAGTCCTGGAGTAAGCCCAACACCTAGTCCTACACCAAGCCCCCCTGGTAGTGTAGGACCCACAACGACTCCTTCGAATACTCCTACTAGTAATATTTTGGTTCCTCAATCAACGACTACAATCCCCCCTCTTTTTTCAAACAATCAATCGATTAATGGAAATGTAACCATACCATCAACCGGCGTAATTGGGACGAGTCAACCTGTTTATACATTTAGTTCTCCACAAATTGTTATACATTCAGATACTACCAATAATGATAATCTATATCTTTTTCAAAATGCACTAATCTCATATTTACATAGTAAAAATCCACAAATATATTCTAATACTGGTGGTTCCAATTCTAACAAAAATTCTAAATCAAACAATAACAATAACAATAATAACTCAAATAATAATAATAACTCAAATAATAATAATAACTCAAATAATAATGCAAATACAAATTTAAATTATGGCAATAATAATAATAATAATAATTCTTGTTCTTCTCAATCCTCTTCAAATAATAGCGTTTCTTCAAGTGGATCATCTGGATCTAGTGGATCAGCAGGAACATCATCAAGTTCGCCATCGTCCGCATCGTCAGTTACGTCATTAACAAATGATCAAAACATAAACATAGTTACTCCTGTAACGCCCACTGTAACGCCAACTGTAAATCCGAATTGCGTAATTATGTAATCTGTTTATTTTTACTTGATAATACAAAATAAAAATAAACTATCGTTGTGTCTCACCATTTCTAAATGGCGACTGATAATAGATGATTGGAAATTCAATTGTTGCTTCCATATTGTTATTAGATGGATCTAAATAATTCATTAAAAATTCACTTAAATTATTTCCCAAATTATCGTTTAAATTAGTAAATAAATCATTGGCAATATTTGTTAAATCAGATTCGATATTATGACGAACCGTAGGTTCGTAAACAGTAGGTTCTTCATCAATAGTGGGTTCACCCACACTATCGTCTTCTTCTGATCGGACGTTTACTGATTCAACATAATTACGAATATCATATCTACATATTGGACAACGCACGCTACGCTGAAACCAATTCATTATTGCATCTTTTTTAAAGGTGTGCCCACAATGTTTAATTCTACATATAATTTCATCCTCTTCAAACTCTTCCATTGTTATGGAACATTGACTATCAGGTGAGTCAATTACGTAAGGAAAACAATCCGTCGCATTATTAATTTGTGTTAATGTTGGGCGAACTATGACGTCTTGTAGTAAATCAGAAATGATTATATTAAAACGTTCCACTATTGGCAACCCCCTCGTATTTGTAGTCGCATTCTGTGTATTTGATGGTGGGGTCCTTTGTTGAGGCTGAACATGGGGTTGTCTAGTATTTCGTGGAATATTTGATGCAGACGCATAATATTGATACCGATAATTTTGAAAATAGGTATACGTATCTATAAAATGACGAATATTTGCTTGATAATCACGAAAGTTATTATTATATTGGGTCATATTCATGTTAAAATCGTCTATGATTCGTAATAGATTTGGTTCATCAATTGTTGGAGATGAAGTCGGCATTTGATTTGTATTTAAAGGTGGATACCCCCCTGGTGTTCCACTTCTTATATTCATATTAGATGATACATAATTATTATTCATACGTTTTATAATTAAGATATAAAGGTTTCGTTCTATATTATTTTATTGAGTATACTACAATGAACATGGATAAATATAGATCAAAAGGATATACAGGATTGTCGAATTTGGGTAATACATGCTTTCTAAATTCATGCATACAAGTTTTAAATCATACCTATGAATTTCATGCATTATTGGACTCACCCAAAATACAAAAAATTAAAAAACAAAATAATCAAGATTCTATTATTTTGAATGAATGGAATGATTTGCGTGCAGTTATGTGGAGTGGGAATGGTGTAGTTTCACCCAATAAATTTGTTACAAACATACAGATGATTGCAAAAATAAAAAACAAGGATATTTTCACTGGTTGGGCACAAAATGATATGCCAGAATTTTTATTATTTATGATGGATTGTATTCATAACAGCATTTCGCGAGGAATTACAATGAAAATAAGTGGAAAAATAGAAAATAATGTTGATTCGATTGCAGTGAATTGTTATAATATGTTAAAGGATATCTACTCGAAGGAATATTCTGAAGTTATGAATATGTTTTATGGAATCTATATATCAGAAATAATTTCGAAGGATGGAAAAACAACACATTTAATAAAGCCAGAAAGTTATTTTATATTGGATTTGCCCATATTAAATGGAAAGTTTATGGTTAATACACTAGCTGAATGCATTGACTTATTCATTAAACCTGAGATTTTAGAAGGTGATAATGCATGGTTTAATGAAAAAACATCCACAAAACAGGATGTTCAAAAGCAAATTTCTTTTTGGAATTTTCCACAAGTTTTAGTCATTATGTTTAAACGATTTACGCCAGATGGTAGTCAAAAAATCAATAGTCTCATTGATTTCCCTATTGATAATTTAGATTTAACGAAATATGTTCGTGGATATAATGCATCCAATCATATTTACGAACTTTATGGCGTATGCAATCATATGGGTGGAGTTATGGGCGGCCATTATACCGCTTTTGCGAAACATGCGGATGATAAATGGGTACATTACAATGATAATTCTGTAGAAATAGTTGAGAATAAAGAAACGATTATAACCCCTATGGCTTACTGTTTATTTTATCGCAAAAAAAATAACTTGTTATAATATAATTGAATATGGCAACAAATAATGCATCAGGAATCTCAGTATCTTCAAACAATAGTATAGGAACCAATAGTAGTGGCTCTACACCTGGTAGTAGCATTATGTCTGGTAGTAGCGGTACATCTGGTAGTAGCGGCACGTCTGGTAGTAGCGGTATTTATGGTAGTAGTATTGCTAGTAGTAATCCAAGTGTTAATGCTAATATAGTACCTACTACTACTCCGATTAATGCAAATATTTTCATTGGAAATCAATCAAGTGGGGGAAATGGATTTTTATTAACTACAAGTTTACCTATAAACACCAATAGTATAGGAAATGCTCTTGCTTATGGAAACATTCTTGGAAATGCTACCACACTTCCGCCTTTATCTAGCATATACTCACCGACGACTAGCACTTGGAATAATAATAATATAGCCTCACCCAGTGTGGGAACCCCTTATGCAAATATTGTTACAAATGCTGCCAATGCTAATGCTCCTAATAATACTAACGCTCCTAATAATACTAACGCTCCTAACAATACTAACAATGCGAATCAGAATACAGACACCGATAATTCAAACAATTATTATGATATAAAAAATTTAATTTATTTTTTTAACTCCAAAAATATAACATTGGTGGTATGGTTTTTAACCATGTTTATACTATCTTATCTTGTATTGAGCATGTTTGTTACTACAAATAACAATGTTGACTCGACTTATATTGGTTTTTATATTGATTTCATCTTTTTAATTTCATTCTTTTTATTTGTTGGAAGTTATTTTTATAATGGCAATAGCAACCTTGTTGATCTATTTAATAGTTTATTTGATAAAACCAAGAAATACATTGACGAACCTTCTTCTATATTTTCTTCCCTCGCATTTATGTTTATCTTTTATTTTACTATTTATCTTTTTCGTATCCCTATGTCTTCAAATGCAAAACCCTTTAGTATTTCTTTTATTGAACTATTGACTTGGGTATTAATTGTAGTAATTGTATTTGTTGATTTTTTCAGATATTTTCTTAAAATATCACTTTTGGGTGTAGTCAATAATATTTGGCAAAAATCGTTTGCGGTTCAACCGTCATCTAGTGATACCATTAGTAATATTATTAGTAATTTTAATATTTCTGATTGGAACAATGATAATAATAATAATTCCAAAAATAATGGTGGTGGTAACAATAACAATGGTAGTTACCAAAATCCCAATACTTCTGTTGCTAATAACGTTGCAACCAATGCTACGACTGATGCTATTTCTGTTGCTGCAACCAATGCGGTTTATGCTGCTATTTCTGCTGCTGCTGCTACTGGTGCTCTTAATACTGCTACTGGTGCTCCTGGTGCTCCTGGTGCTCTTAATACTGCTACTGGTGCTCCTGGTGCTCCTGGTGCTCCTAATGCTGCTACTCCTGGTGCTCCTAATGCTGCTACTACTGGTGCTCCTAATGCTGCTACTACTGCTGCTACTGGTGCTCCTAATGCTGCTACTACTGCTGGTACTACTGCTACCAATCAACCAACTGTTGGAAACATCATTACAAATCCAAATGCTATTTTCAATAATAATAACCAATCCGAAGTATTTAATATTTCTGATAACCTATACACATACGAAGATGCACAAAATATCTGCAAAGCATTTGGTGCAAAAATAGCAACATATGAACAAATAGAAAATGCATACAACGATGGTGCAGAGTGGTGCAATTATGGTTGGTCCGATAATCAATTAGCATTATTCCCTACACAAAAATCAACTTGGAATATATTGCAAACTACGGATAATCATAAAAATGATTGTGGTAGACCTGGTATAAATGGTGGTTACTTTGAAAATCCAGAAACAAAATTTGGGGTTAACTGTTATGGCAAAAAGCCTGATCCTAACCCATCAGAATTAGATTTGATGAATCAATCAAAGAATCGATTGGTTCCATCTAATTTGGTGGATGAATCTGTAAATCAATGGAAGGATAAAATTAAAAATATGCCATTGAATTCATTTAATTATTATACATGGAGTGAAGGACGCGGTGGTAATAATGGAACTGGTAATTCAAATTCTCAAACTATTTCAGGAAATAATTATTCAGCTTCTCAATCAAACAGTTTTGGTAGTAGTTATGGAAATGCAACTGTCAATGTTATAGCCAATGGTGTTTCAGGTAATACCAGTAGTAGTAGTAGTAGCAGTAGTAATAGTAGCGTTTCTGGTAATAGTTTGGCGAGTTCATCATCTGGAGGTTCTCAATCATCAAATGGAATTGTTAATCAACCAACTATATCAAATGGTTCTGCCATAAATTCAAATATGCAATGTTCACCAAATTTTATAACATGTGTACGTTATTTACCAAGTACTCAAGAATATGCTAACGGTCTTCGACAGTGCTGCCCAGTTACCACTAGCACCATGGCACCATATACTACCACTACTACTATGACACCATATACTACTACTACTATGGCGCCAGTCAGTACGAACTCTTCTGTGAGTAGTAGCTAATTTTAGTAAACCGTAAATAGTCATCATATCAATTCAATAATTGATATGAATATAGTTGTCTACATTGTCTTTTTACTCTTGTTTTTAACTACATAGTTTTTCTTTGTTTTTCGGTTTTTTGTTGGAATGTCATATCTAACCATTCCAAATAATTTTTCATATAATCCATCACTTATACACTCAGACTCTACTTCTTTCTTATTACTTTTTCCACCCATCTGAGAGGATGTGTATAACCCTGCAGGAACAACTAAATTGTTAAATCTAGCCTCTCCTACATTTATTCCTGTCTCCTCGTCTGAACCACCACCCATAAAATTATTTTTATCCGATTTTATCTGATTTTTGATTGAAACGCCACCAACAAGTTCTCCATTAATGTTATTAAAAATATATTGATTCATTGTGTCTACTATATAATTTCTAGATATTAGATTCTTCTTATATCTTTTGATATTTTAATATCACGGTTTTCCTTCAAATATTGTATGATATATTCAACCTTCTCTTTATCATGAATAATTTCCGATAATTTTTGTTCAATATAACCAAAGGTTAGTGGCGAATAATCTTTTTTTTCATAAATGCGAAGTTCTCCATCTGTTATTCCAATTTTTTTCTGGGGTTTGTCATCCATATATTTGCATATTTTTTCACCTAATGAATGTTTCATATCACGTAATCTCTTTGTTTTTTCATGAATGATCTTTAATTGACTATCGATGAGAACCCAACGCTGAACATCTTCTACTAATTGTGTTTTTGTTACTATCTCAGTTGATCCACTAATATTATCCATTATAATATAATATTAGGTTTGAATGTGTTATTATTTACTTACTTACGCGACGATCGCTTAGCGGTTTTTCTTGCCTTCTTGCCCTTCTTCATGGTTTTCTTGGGCTTTCCACCGGCAGTCTCTGGGACCACAGGGGCTTCACCACCAGCTTCACCACCAGCCTCCTCCGTTTTTGGCGATTCCACTTCTCCTCCTTCCACTTCTCCTCCTTCAGCTTCAGCTTCAACCACGTCTTCAGGTTCTCCACCCTTCTTCTTTTTGTACTGTTTCTTAGCCGCCAACATTGCGTCCTTTAAAGAATAATTCTTATCCTTCTTTTTTCCTAACGAATACGTCTTTTTAACTAAATTGGTCCAAGCAGTCATTATATATATTATATAGTGAAAATAATATATATTGGGTTATATGCCTATCGATGAATATGGGTATACATTCTAACGACGATACTTTCTGGATTTTCTCGAACGTCTAAATTTATTGGATCTCGAAACTCTGGGTTTGCGAGTATTCAATTGGTTAGCCACCAATAAAACGCCTGGGACGGCAACTTGGGTAAACCCATCACCGGCTGACTGTTCTGCCACCACACCCAAATTCGATTGTATTAAATTTCCACTGCCAGCTGTAGCTTGTTGATGACCAGCATCTCCATATACTTGTACGGCGTGATTCCATGCATCACCACCGCGCGATTTTCTAGCGCGTCTAGTTGCTCTACTTTGTTTTGGCATTTATTAATAAATTATATATAATGGGTATATTTTATTACTAGGCTAAATTTCTTTTTTTACATGTATCAATTTGATCAATAAAAATAAATTGGCTAAAATAATAAATATTAAAAACACATTAAATAAACAAATAGCCCATATATACAAATATATTTCATTGTATATTATGGTAACAATTGGTTTCAACATTTCCCTAATATCGCGGCAAATTTCTTCATTTTTAAAAAAATCGATGCAACTATCACGTATATTTTTCATATTTTCTACTAACTAGTATAAGCAAATAATTGTTATTCGTAATACCAACGTAAAAATAATGTAAAGATACAAAAAATATGGAAGAGATTTTTGAACCAAATGACCAATTTTCCTTTGAAAAATTAGAATTAGTAAAGCCAGTTTCAGTAGCTGGAGGGAATTTTTTTATTCGGTTTATTGCTAATAATTCCCCTCTATACATTCAACCACCTAAATGTATAACAAAACAAGGCATCATTAGGGGGACAAAGCGAATGTATTCCGACTTAATGTTTACAAATGAAAACCCATCTTTTATCCGATGGATGGAGAACCTAGAAACCCACTGCCAACAAATTATCTATAATAATAGGAATTCATGGTTTGAAGGTGATTTAGAAATGCACGATATTGAAAATTATTTTACTTCCCCCATGAAAGTGTTTAAATCCGGCAAGTTTTACATTGTCCGCAGCAATATTTCCCTTGTTTTAGGAAAATCTACTCTAAAGATTTATGACGAGGAGGAGAACGAGGTTCAACCTGAAACTATTACTGACGAAACACCAGTTATGACTATCTTAGAATTCCAAGGCATAAAATGCTCTGCACGAAGTTTTCAAATTGAAATTGAAGTCAAACAAATGATGGTATTAAAGCCTAGAAAATTGTTTGAAAAGTGTATTATTAAGACACCTATAATAAATGTAAACAAACAAGCTTACCATAACCAATTGGATATTATACCCTCTACGATAGTGGACGATACTATTGAAAATGAATACAATGCAACCACTTCTGATAAATCCGACGACATTTTAGAGAACAATATAGAACCGAATGATGACGTATCTCAGCAAAATTTTATTCCTGATGTTCCTACGAATTATGTTGTTCCTACAATTTCTGATACTACTAATGTAGAGACGAACAATGATAATTTAGGAGATGAACCAGAAAATATTCGAGAACATTCCCCCTATGAAAATACCATAGAACAACCTAGACTGTCATCCGATTTGCAAGAAGTAGATTTTAATTTAGAAGAAATATCCAATGACGATTTAATTCAGATTAAAAAACGAAACGATGTTTATTATGAAATGTATAAAGAGGCTAGGCGAAAAGCAAAAATTGCCAGGGATTTAGCACTCTCTGCTTTTTTAGAGGCGAAAAACATTAAAAATACCTACATGTTGGATGACGTTTCAGAAAGTAGTAATGACAGTGATTTTGAAACAATCGATAATGAATAATTCCTCATTTAGAAGATTTTTGTTTTTTAAAATTGCATTAATGAAATAATTTTATCCGCCGTTTATATAAACAGATTCTAATGTTCAAAGATATCCAAAGTGGGTTTTTCAAATTCTTTACTAACCAAAGAACAATTATTTTAGTCGTTTTCTTTATATTGGCGTGGGGTATATTGGTGTACTCTGGCACCAAGGGATTCAATGTTGACCATATGGACACTCTATCTTCCAGTGCTGTTAATGTTGCACCTGCCACCGTTATCCCCCAACAGCCCCCCCAGCCCCCTGCTGCCAATGCTGCTCAGCCCCAACATGCTAACAATGGCGCACTAGTCCCCACTGCAAACCCTTCAGACTTGTTACCCATTGACTCGAATAGCCAGTGGAGCGCCCTCAATCCTAACGGAATGTCCCAAGGAAATGTTATTATTCCTGATTTATTGCAAGCTGGCTACCACATTGGTTTAGACACCATTGGTCAGAGCTTGAGAAATCCTAACTACCAACTCCGTTCTGATCCTGTTATCCCCAAGGCTGATATTGGACCCTGGAACATGAGCACGATTGAGCCTGATCTTGGCCGTGTCCCCCTTGAGATTGGACAGGGACCCAAGTAAATAAATAATATTATATAGGTACTAACGATAGACACCAACTATATGTTTATGTGACATGGAAATAAACATATAATAAAATCTACGAATATACTAATGGCAAGGATTAATATTACAAAGGAAACATTAATAGAATATTTAAAAAACCCCCAATCATTGAATTCATTCAATTTAGATATTGGTGGGAAAGACATTAATACAATGATGGATGAAATACAAAAAATAGATTCGGTACATGACTTTGGCACAACACGCGGCAATAACTTGGCGACCGATAAAATAACAAAAATAAAAGGAAATAATAAATATGCTTATAATCCGATGATTTTATATTTTATCCAAAAATATTCATTTCCAACACAGGGTTGGAGTTCACAAATTCAACCTATACCGATTCAATGGTTCTCTAATTTTAGTTATCCTGGGGTTGCTCAATTATCGCGCGTAGTTAATGACGTTGAAGATTACAGCCTTTTATTATCATTGAAATATAGCGTTTCTACAAATGGAAAAACCAACGATAACTTTAAATATCTAGGTTATGATCCGAAAAATAAACAAAATCTGGCAAAGGTAAAACAAGAGATGGCCGCGTTTTTTCAAAATTATAAAGATACTGGAACTGGTAAAATTAACTTTTTAGTTGATACTGCTGGTGACGTAACCAAGGTTTTAAAATCAAATAAAAAAATAGATGATTTTGCCTATGTTTTTTTACAAGAATCCGCGCACGACTCAGCAAAAGGGAAACCCACTTCACTTGAACCCAATATTATTAATGAAGCATATGGCGGAAATGGTTTTTGCGAAAAATTTACAAAACCCCAGTCGAGAACCTATACATCCGGAATTATTGGAAGTGGCGTTTTCGAAAGTAATTTTAATATTACATTTAATGGATTATCTTACGGAAAAGAACCAGGAAAGGAATACTTTAAATCGAAGGTTAGTTATACGAATCCTACTATGACTGAAACGTTTGACTGCGTTTTAAATAGTCTAGTCCATCCAACCAATGTTCCGCAAATAACAAAAGCGGTTAGTGCATTTACAAAAGGCAATGATCTAATATTAAACGATGCAACCAAAGCAATATTGGAGAAGAATGACGTTACTAATTTTTATACTTCGTTTCAAAATAAGCCACATGATTATACTGCAGCAAATCGTAAATTATTAGATTTTAATTTTACTAAAAAACGCGCAGGAGATGGATTGCAAGCAAGAGTTTGTCAATACGTAAACAGTGGAAATGGAATCGTATGCAATAAATTACGTTCTCCAAGTGATAAAAATATAAGTGGGGGCGTGAATCTCGATAAAGAATATACCATAAATAGCCTAATTTTAGTTACGATTGATCGTGTGTTGTTCTCTTATTGCATTAAAAATAATATACCTGCTATTTATTCTGGAACAAAATTATTTCTGTTTTTTTCACCGAATCTTTCGGAACCAGTGAGCCGTGGTGGAAATATGAAATATGCTGGCGTATCTGACATTTTAACCAGTGAGGCCACAACTATTCAGCAAAGGGGGGGAAATGGTGATGAGGATATGCGCGATATTTTTACAGATATTCCATTTTATTTATATAAACTATTGCCCAAATTATTATATTTTAAAAAGAGCATTGCAACATTTAATGAGCGCGTAAAATACGTCTCTTTATCAGAGGCTCTTTATCGAACGAGTGATGATAATGTAGAAACTATTTATGCAAATGATAAAATTTGTGTATACAATAAAGATGATGCTGTAAAATATGGCAAAGAACCTGGATTAAATGCCTTCGATGAAAACTATGTAGTTTGGTTAAACGATGGCTCTATAACAGTTGAAGATCGCAATAATGGAACCTTTTCTTTAAAAAATACCAGTCTAGTAGGCAATTTCGAAGTAGACTTTACAGATGTTGATATTTTAACATTGGTCGGACATAAAGGTTATTTTACTCGAACCGCAGCAGATGCTATTAGAGGTTTAGTATTTACTGGCGAAGAATCAAGTCGAACATTTTTGGCAACATTATTAGGATATCAAGATGAAAACGTAATGCAAATAGCTGGTGGACCTACAATAATGGGATCCAATGGATTATTAGATACGTACTATAACGGTTTAATTGTAAACAATATTTCCATTGATGAAAGTAAATTAGAAGCCAATAATTTCTTAACACTTTTATCCTATTTTAATCTATTCGCTAGGTACGAAACATTATTATGTTGCGATAATGATGAATATAAACAAAGTTTTTACCATACTAGTAATGGATTGGAAGTGACTAAAAATATTAGACTATACATATTGTTCAAATGCTTATTAGACGATTTCAATAATAAAAAATCCACCATTTGTTATGGTTTATTGGAATATTTCTTGAATAATATTGACTCCTATTTTTCTGTTGCAGATGATCTGGAAAGAGTCATCTATTATTTGTATTGTGATTATAAACAATTGGGAACAACCGTAAACATCAAAATAAATGATATGGTATCATCTGGTGAAATAAATGTATCCGATCCTATTTTTATAAATACAAAGGCCTATTTTGAAAAGGATCTTTATCCACGAATTTTTAAAAAAGAAGCAGAAATTGAGAGTTATTTAGAGGGTGGTAATAAAAACAAAACCAGTGGTGATTTTTCGAAACGATATTTGAATATCTATGGCTTTATGAATATGGTCAATGATTTCGAAGAAACCATTAAAACAGTCGTTGTTGAATCGCCACCGCCCATGTCGGCACAATTGCAAACAAAAGATTTAGAAAAAAGGGCAACTATTGATAAAAAACGTAAAATACAAGAAGATATGCAAACTGAACAAATGAAAAAAATAAAACAAGGAGTTTTACAACAAAGAACTGGGCTAGTTCCCAATGAGATACCTATGTTTACGAATAAATTGCCATTGGGGTTTGCTGCAAGCAGTGGTGGAGCAAAATCGAAAAAACGAATTCACCGAAAACTAAACAAAACAAGAAAATACCAAAGAAAACCAAAATAACCACTTTTTCGTTACTATTTATTTTACTCTTATAATATAAGTATTGTATCATTTATATTATGGATAAAGTCGAGGTTTTAGGTTATTTAATTATTGCATCGGTTTTTGCCGGTTGTGCCCATATTTATTACGAAGGTTTAGATAGTTTTCAATTAAAATGCGTTGTTTCTACCGTCGATGGCAATAAATATTGTGTAAGAGAGCGCGAAAAACTCGATGAAGCCGCCAACTTGTTGGCCGGAATGACTGAAAAATGCAAAAAATTAGTAAAGTATGTAGGTGATAAATATCCTGACCAAGACAATGTTCAACGCCTTGTAAATGGTTTCCAACCCAAAAAAATAATGGAAACATTACCGACTAGTGAGTATACTGCCTATTCTGAAAACAAGGGTGAAAAATTGGCCTTCTGTTTAAACCGCGAAAAGGAGGATAATAGTCATCTTATTGATGAAGAAACACTACTTTTTGTCGCCATCCATGAGCTTTCTCACATTGCAACCAAATCAATTGGTCATAAGCAAGAATTCTGGGATAATTTTAAATTCCTATTAACAGAAGCCAAAGACGCTGGAATCCATGACCCCATTGATTATAAAAATAAACCAAATACTTATTGTGGAATGAAAATTCATGATAATCCATATTATGATGCATAAATAATATAGAAACATAGATTGTTTATATATTATAACTTTGTGTGTGATGTGGGAAGATAATGACAAGAAGAATTATCTAGTTCACAAGAATAGAAACTTGGGACAAATTTGCAATGACATTTTTTCGGCAGAAATTGAAAAGTATGCATCCAACACTAACAATAAAACTTTTTTGGAGATTGGAACATGGAATGGTCTAGGATCAACCCTTGCGTTCTCAAAGGGATTGTCTAGAAGATCCGATGATTATATTTTTTATAGCCTTGAGTGCAATAAAGATAAGTGGGCAGATGCAGCATCCTTGTATAGGTTCAATAATAAAATCCATATTTTAAACGAGGTGGTTTGGAACGAGGAGCCTGCTGATTTTTATGATATTTTTCCTCAATGCAAAACGGATGCTACTTTTAAAAAGTGGAATGAAGTTGATATTGTGAATATGAAAAATTGCAATGTATTTTTGAAGAGAACCGATTTGCCTGAAATTTTTGACGTTTTGCTTTTGGATGGTGGCGAATTTACTACTTATTATGAATTTCAGCTATTGAAAAATAGATGCAAGATTATTATGTTGGATGACACTGATTGTGATAAGTGTAAGCTAATTGTTGAAGAAATTTTGGCTGATCCTACATGGAATGTGGTAAAACATGAACATGTTAGAAATGGATTTTTGATTGCTGAGCGCGTGTAGTGTTTTACCCATTACACCTATTTACAAGGGCATACATTATTATGGTAATTTCCATAATAATATATTTTTATAGACCAATTACTGCTCTCATATTTTTTTTTACTACTGCAGCAGCAGTAACCCCATTGCTAGACATAGGCGTACTACTAGCATTATTGTTTGTTATAGAAGTAATATGTGGTCCAGATTTCACAATAGTTGCAGTTGGTGATCCAATCGTTGTTGATAATACAGGTATTTGCGAGAACCCCTGGTTCGATAAATATACACAAATATCACGATATAATACTAGAAATGGAACATTGTGCATATTTAACCGCAGTACTTCCAAAAATGCATTCGTAAATGCGCCAAAGTATGTTCGCCCACTATTATTTGTTACATCAGCAGATGTCTGGTTATCACGGCAGCCACTCAATACAAATATATTCGGATTTTCGATTGAAACATCATTTATCAGTGTTCTACTATACTGCGTTGGAGAGACATAATTAAATGTCCATGGCAAAGCACAAATGGTACCACTATTACAGCTGTCAAATAATAATATGCATCGACATTTAATCGTTTTGATAATCGATAATAATTGTATATCTGTGATATATCCGGCACTCGCATAATCTAGTGGAACTAATAAATCATCGATTTTGGGTCGAAATATGCTATCATTATTTGCAACATCTTGAATTTGAGAGCCATGTCCACTATAGTGTATCCATATTTCATTTAAATTGCTACTTTGTAAAGCTAGCGATTTCAAGTTATTTAGAATATTTGCGAACGTTGGTTGCAATGACGGCGTTTTAACATCATCGCGTAACATCGTAATATTAGCCGGTAAATAATTGTACGCATCAATCAACATCCCACGCATATTATTAATATCATTTATGCATCCACGTAATTGAGAAGTCGGATTATTAAAATAATCAATTCCAATCAATAATGCTTTTTTTGTCATTTGTTTGTTTTTGTTTTTATATAAATTTGATTGATAAAATATTATTAGAGAATAACTTATACAAAATTTATGCCTAACTATATAATAACCAAGATTTAAATATGAGTGAATCAAATATTACAATACCTAGTTCTGAAATTATAAAAGTATGCTTAATCGATTCTTTGGGTAAGAAGAAAACTGTATTTGTATTTGGTTGTGATAGTGCTGTAAATGAGAATGAAATATTTAGTGAATTGGAACTAGTAGAATTTAAACATGATAACACCCAAAAACTATACCCAACACAACAAATCCACAAAGATGATTCGATACGCATCATTAAGAAAAAACTTATAAGTGCAATTGGCAGTGAACTCGTTTCATATGATGAAATGTACCTTTTTTCTTTTATTGAAACAACGGTTGATTCTCTTTCTGTTTATCAACAATTTACTGAAGATATAGAACAACCCATCTCAAAAAACGTCTATGGTCAACTCATTATGAATTTAGACAATTTTAATACAGTATTAAAATGCAATTCTGACGTAGAAAAGACGAATTATTACTATGATGACGTACGAAAATGTTTAGATCAAAAAATATTATTAAAAATACCCATTGGTCAACGCTTTAGTAATGCACGTGATCTTCTTTTTTCAGCCTCTCCATTCGATATATTAACCCATACGCCTCCAATATTCATCCCACAGACAAAAAATCCATTGTTATCTTTTGAGAACCAATTGTTATTAAATTATGGTAAATTGCATGATAATACTATTTATTTATGTTTGGCAGAAGATGTCTATGAATTCGCATCTCAAAAAAACATTGATTCTGAATATATTACCCAGCTTTATTACCCATTATTATCATTAAAGGGTATTACGAATAAAGATATCTATTTTTCTAAAAAACAAGAGCTTATTTCTGAAAATAAAAAAATAATAACGCCTAGAAATGTCCGTCTTTATGATACAATTCGCAACTTTTATAATATATATTATGGTCGCAATAATGAACTCCCCTATAGTGAAAGGGGTATCCAATACTTTGAAATAACCATTCATCCAAATCACAATACGGTTCTTCCACTCGACGTATTATTTAAAAAGTTAAATGCTACACAAGAAATGCCATTTATTAAATATAATCCTGGAACACGTCGCGAAAACATATATCGTTTATATAGCACATCTGTAACTAGCAGCGGAAAGAAAATTCCTTATTTGCCTAAGAGTAAAATATTACAATATTCACGCCAAATCGGTAAAAGTCGACAATTATCCATCTATGTTCTCTCCAATAATGGGTCGGATGTTTTTATCGATTTTAACTACAATGGTGATATTAATATCCGCTCGTTATTAACGGCATCGATATCAAAAGATGAGTTGATCCAGTTAATCCGATATATTTTAAATCCAATAATAGAGAAAATCAATGATTTTTTATTACCCACTGGCAATTCATTGTATACATTTGAAGATTTTGACGATGAATTTGTTGAAATTGTGGATTTAAAATACGTTATGCAGATTCAATTGCCAGGTTCTCTAGACATTACCTCTAATTCTGGTTGCTTAACAAGTGTTTTTAATATTGAAGATGCCAATTTATCCAAAGGTGCATTATTACAATTTAAACGCGTTGAAAACTTTAAAAAAATGGAAATGATTGACGTAAATATTACCAACCTTTTTAATAACAATAAAAATGAATATGATGTGATACAATATCTGAAACAAAATTATGATTTATCACAAGAAGTTGCATTAAACCATTTATCGGAATATTTAAGATCACATAGCCGAGTGGAAGGGAGATTTATTAATAAAGCCATTGAAATTGTAGAGAACCCTGGATTTCCCACACTTATGCGCTTAACGCCCCATGATAATCGCCTTTTTATTGAAATTAGTAAAATAAATTCAATTCAATATATTGATACCATTAGTACCTATATTGATAGCTTTTTAAGAATGATACATTATCCAGATTCTACTACATTTGATGTTAGTAAACAAACTTGTAGAAAGGGCAAAAAGGGTTCCTCAAAAACAGAAGCCGAAGATGATGTTTCCCATATTGAGAATGTGATTACGAATAAAAATTTGCCATTTGTTATTGAATCTTCCAAATCTTATGAGGAACTTGTTATAGAAGCAGATGAAGAAGAAACTGGTATTATTTTTGATGACGATGACGACGATGAACCAGATGCTATCATATTTGAAGATGATGATGATCAAATTGAAGAAGAAGGTGAGGAAGAAGGACAGGAAGAAGGTGAGGAAGACGAAGAGACTGACAAAGTGCCTGAATTTGGAACAGACATTGTTTTTAAAAATAGCAAGACAACGACCAATGATAAAGACGAAGACGAAGGTGAAAAAGACGAAGACGAAGATGCTATCATATTCTATAGTGACGATGAAGATGAATCTGACGAAGAGGACGAGAATGAGAATGAGAATGATAATAAAAACCCCAAAAAAATACCTTCAACATTATTTGGGGGTGTAGGTGAATGGCTGGATGGTCAACCATTCAAAAAAAACAAAATATTCTATGATAAATTGGTGCGACTAGACCCCAAATTATTTTTGACGAGTTCAAGTGATGGTTATACCGCCTACTCTAGAGTTTGTGGAACCAATTACAATATACAACCGGTTATTCTTACAAAGGAAGAAAAAGAACGCATTGATAGAGAACATCCTGGTTCATATGAACATTCAATTGAATATGGTTCAGATCCTAAAAAAAAACACTTTTATATTTGCCCACGTTACTGGTGCCTTCTAAATAATTCGAGTATTACAGAAGAAGAAGTAAAGTCTGGAAAATGTGGTAAAATAATACCCCAAAATGCAAAAACAATACCCCCTGGCCATTATATCTATGAATTTACGGATAAGAAAAAACACATTGACCAAAATGGAAACTATAAAATGTTTCATCCTGGATTTAAAAAACAGAGTAACCATCCAGACGGATTATGCATTCCGTGCTGTTTCAGCAATTGGGATTCAGATAAACAAATAAAACGTCGTAAGCAGTGTTTATCTAGTGAAAATGCGGAGGATACAGATGGTCTAGAAGATGCGAATGTACAAAATATTGATTATGTTATTGGTGCCCATCGTTTTCCAATTCCCAGGAATCGTCTAGGGTTTTTACCACCCTCAGTTGAATCATTTTTTGACATCAACCATAGAACACTCGTTGACAAAAAGAATCCTGCATTAATTAAACGAAATACACCCATTTTAATCCGTCGCGGAGTAGAACAAAATAATAAAAAATCATTTATTGGTTGTATTGCCGATATTTATTCGTCCAGAACAGTCGCAAAAACGGCAAAAAGAAAAAATGAAGCTGTGTCTGATATTCCATCTATCCAAGAAATGTGCGATATTATTGCGGATGCCATCTCAATCGACCAATATATACAATATCACAATGGTTCTCTCGTTCGTGTTTTCCAACCACGTAAAACATGGGTAGATATAGCCGATTTACATAAATATCGCGATTCCGAACTGTATAAAACAGTGGATTTTAATATTGATTCGCAGGTCGATTTTTTTGAAGACACGGTCGCATCCTATGAAAACTTTTTACAATTTTTACGCGATGAAGATTCCGTTATCAACCATACTTACTTATGGGATATTGTTACTTCCAAGAATCCAAAATTATTTATTGGCGGCATCAATCTTGTTATTTTAAATATTGTAGATAATGATATTACTGATAATATGGAAATCATTTGCCCCAGTAGTGCATACTCATCCAATTTATTCGACGTAAACAAAGAAACTGTTATTTTATTGAAACGCGACGATCTATATGAACCCATTTATCTTTTTCAAGAAAAAGATACTGGTAAAGAAATTAAAAAAACATTCTATAAATCCGCATCTACTAAAAATATTCAACATGTTATGAAAATCATTAATGCATCCACCAATAAATATTGCGCCCCTCTTTCTAGTATGCCAAAATTATATAAATTCAAGAAAAATATTTCGGCGGATGCTATGATCGATTATTTACAGGATCAAGAGGATCTTTTCCAATTGGGTTCTCAAATTATGAATTATCAAGGTAAAATTATTGGACTAACTGTGAAAATGCAAACTGAGGATGAAGGACTACCCTTTATTTACTTACCTTGTTATCCATCGGTTAAACAGCCTGAAATACCAGTAGAATATATGGAAGGAAACATTTGGAAAGATTATGAAACAACGCGAGATCTTCTATTGCAAATATCATTAAAAAGTAAACATACTATCCTGTGTAAACCAAAAATGAAAGTCTTATATAACCAGTTAATTGTGGGCATTTTAACCGAAACAAATCAATTTGTTCAAACGATTCCCCCAGCCGAAAATGTATATGATGATGGACTAGATGAAATAAATGATACAAATTATATTTTGGCCGACAAGGTTCTCACCACCTCAAAGAAACGTGATCCTGAAATGATGAATGTCATTCGCAATATTTCATTGGAGAATCAATTCTATTCCGCTTTTCGCACTACTGTGCGTTTAGCATTAAATCATCCATCGAATACATTAATTCGCAAGGATTTTTTAAAATGGATCGATTCTAGCCGTGTTTATAAAGATAAAATAAAGGCAGTAGACATTTTATTACGAAAACTATTGAAAAAGTGGGTGGCATTTGCTACCATTCGTGATGATGTATTGGATTCTTTTGATGAAATCACAAATTGTGTGAAAAATAGTAGTACAAAAAAGTTTTGTCTTACGCGTGAGACTGGAAATGGAACACTTATTATACCACAAAAACATTTAATAAGTGGATTTGATAACCAGATTATTTATTTTGGTAGAATGGCAGATGAATTGGTTCGATATAAGCGTATTCAAACTCTCATGCTACAACCAAGAATTAATGTAAATATTGGCGACGTAGATTATAAGTTGAAGGACAATGAAATGATATTATTGGACTCTCTCATTACCCCTGAGTATTTTGAAGATATGGTACCCTTTCAAACGAATGCATATGCAAAATCAATTGATTACTATTACGCACAACCAGAGGTTACCCAAAAATATAATTTGGGAGTATCAATAGAGCAACAATTAAGTGAAGATGTAGTTGTAGATTTACGTGAAAAAATCTCTTTAAAATGTGTGAAAGAGGAACGCGATATTATAGGTAATGCTGAAGACAATATGTGGAAACGTATTTTTCCAAAGAATGCCAGGGAGTTGGTTCTCAATAAAACGAAATTATGTACATTTTTCATATTGATACAGGTGTTTCATCAAAAAAATAATTTCCTTATTACAGTAGAGAACATTAAAGATACCTTGTCCAAAATTTATGCAAATTACTTGCCAAAATATAAATTACAAATTGAGGATATTCTATATAAGCAAGGAAAACGTGATATGATAAACCGAATTCGAACAAATCGAACCACACTGTTGGATTTAATTGTTAGTGAAGAATACTATTTGACAAATTTAGATATCTGGTTATTTGCGGCAAGCGCCAAGTTACCATTGGTTTTATTTTCAAGTTCATTTTTTAAAAATATGGTTACTGGTATTAAATGGCAAATTTTATTTAAAAATATTAGCGATACACCTTATTATTTTATCCGTTGTCCTATTGGTGAACCTGAGAAAAACGTCCCCCCTGTATATAATATTGTTAAGCCGGCATTAAGAGTGAGCGAATTGGGTGGAAATTTCGAAGAAATGGTTAAATCCGCGGATTCTTTACAAAATCAAATAATGATCGACGAATTTTTTCAGAAATATGTTTTGTAATTTTTGATACCCTTTTGCTGGTAATTCGATTCACCTATAAGTTAATCTCTATAGGTGGATAGTCCCTAATAAAAAATATTACCTTATATGGCAATATTTTTTATAACCTCTCCACTACATTTTATGGAGTAGACCTTAAATGTTAGATACGTGAAACTCTTTTTCTGGGCAGTAGCAAGGAATGCCGATATTTTCAGCGAAAACCTTATCACTATCTGAAAAGTCAGAACTTCTTCCAAGTGCATCACCAATAAAGAATGACTTATCCTTATTTATTTTACTGTTTCCTACTAGAATATTGAATAAACCAGGGTTTGGTTTATAATCACATTTTTCTGTTGCTATAACTATGAAAAGAGGAATGCCCAATGTTTTTGCAACATTTTTTATCTGTTCATGCTTCCATGGTTTAGATTGATTTGTAAATATCACGACCATGAATCCATCTTCGTAATAGTTTTTTATTTTTTCAGGAATACTCGGATATAACCACTGCCAATCATTAACGTTAGATGGGAATTTCTTACCGCCTTTTGGACAGACAAGTGTCCAATCATAATCAAATGCTGCCATTTTTTCTCTATGAACAGCATTGTTTACATTGTAAATTGTTGGTGCCATCTTTACTTTGTTACTTATTGTTTATATCATAACATAAAATGAAGAAAAGTTTTCAATTTTTATGTAAAAATCGTAAAAGTGTGATTAGAACTGTATCTAATAAGTGATAATAAATAATATAATCAATATTTATTATATAGGTTGTTTAGATCAACGAATGACAGGAAAAACGAAAAAACAACGCGCTTGGGCAAAATGGTCAAAAGTTGCCCCAACTACCCATGAGAGAACCCTAATGTTACAAAAATGTGGGAAAAAATGTTTTTTAGGGACCAAGAAATCATTCCCTATTTGTTCACGCAATACATGCAAACGAAATCGGCATGGTGTATTGGCTGCCTATATTCGTGCCAAAGAATATGCATCTATTGCTAGTGACTCTGCTGCAAAATCAAAAAAACATCGCCCTTATTATTACAAGGGTATAGCTAGTCGCGCCAACAGGATGATGAAAAAAACACGCAGATTGTATACATCCTAGAACATGTGGATTATATATATTCATTTACATCGAATCGATTTAATACTTGTAAGTAATAGCGGTATTTTACGATATTGAAACTTTCATCATTATATATTTCATTTATTTTCTTGCATGCTACATAATATTCATTGTCCACTGGGAGAATAAGTTCGAGTAATTTACGTAGACTGTTTACAAAGATTACCCTATTATATATATTGGTTATACTATTAATCATTACCAAGTATTCTGCTATATCTTCTCGCAACATCTCTGCAATTTCATTATAAAAATTAATATCGTCATCTTCTATGCTACATTTTTCTAATAAGACCTTGTTAATTTTCATTGCTAAACTATGATAATAAAAAAAAATGAACCTACATTATAACTACTACTGTAGTAGTGTAGAACTGTAGTACTGTAGTTTTGTAAGTTATACCGAAACCTCGTATAATATTTCCACATACGGAAAATAGGTTTCGCCATTGCATCTAATACACGAATCTCCTGTTTCATGATAATATTCAAAACATGACATGACAAAATCTCGTCGTATGACAGAGAGTGGTCGGATGGTTGTGTATACTACCTTGAATCTATTACCTAATATATGTTCCATTTTTCCAAAAAAAAAATCCTCATATTTTATGCAGTTATCTATACACCTTGAGAATTCACCTATTACTGTATTTGCATATTCCTCTTCCTTGACTTGATCGTAATAATAATCATTTGAATTATTCAAGGACTTATAATCGATTAATAATTCAAATGCATATACTCGTGCCATTTATTATTTTTATAATTATATACACATGATATAATTATATTTTGTGAATTTTTTATTTAGACCTTTATAACGGCATACCATCCTGTTCCAAAATATACTTCCATACATGGTAAGTATATTTTGGAGAACTATGATTAGAATCCTGGATTGTAACCATCATCGTCACAACCAGACATCTCGTCCATTTTAATTGCAGTAAGGTTATTACGGATTTCAATATTCGACTTGGAACACACGTCAGTTGGCTCCTCCATCGCACCAAACATTCGCTCAATTTCTTTATTCTTGTCCTTGCGTTGTATCTCAACCGCATCCAATTCCTCCATCTCCTTCATATCCAATACCAATCCAAATGAACCTGTTCCGAAATATCCGTGTTGTCCCATCATAACACTGGCAGACACACCGCGCATATGATCGAATTCTGCATGTCTCGCCGCACTCAACAAGACTTCGGTATGGACCTCAAACGTCGATTTTGATATCGGACCAATGTCATCATTCAAAATGCCGGATCGGAAAATAGATACCATGTTTTTAGTAAGGGTCATTCTATCAGTCAAGAGTGACAGGTGATGATAGTTAATGTAGACGCCGCTAAATTCCATCACTTCCACAAATTCATTGTATAGAATTTGACGCGCTGCCTCAATACCCAAGATATCGAATACTTCTTTAATATCATTGCAATAAGTGCGCGTGTTATCAATGTAGTCGAGAGACAATACTTCCAATAAATTACTACCAGTTGTATCCAAAATCCATACATCCTTTCTTGAAAACTTACCTTCATCTCGAACCACCGCATTCTGCAACTTACGAGGACTCACATTCGTGATTCCCTGCACGCCACGAAGGACAATATTGTTCAGCACAGTATCCTGGAAATTTCGCAACAAGTAAATGTCATCCGATTGATCAAGTGCCTCTGGAACGCCCTTGACCTTCTTTTTATTCATTACGCTGCTGTTCAAACGAATACGGAATACGAGATTTTTATCATTAAAATCTGAGTAGATGCATGAAATATCATTATTGTAACTGTTCTTAATGGCAAAGTGAATATCGTCCATGGTAATATTTTTATCTAGAAGTGTCTCAGGATCCATCTCCATGCGGACAATCCATTTCGACTTTTGGACCGCATTTTGAACCGTCTGTTGATCAGTGACGCCTCCATTGCAATCCTCAAGTATACGCTCAAATTCATAATACTGCTCCATAAGCGTCTTATCTTCTGGGATATAGGTAGACTTATCATTCGGATCAAAACAAATTTGTACCGACTTGATGACATCTATTAGACGCGTATGTTCCAACATATTTGCATATTTGCTTGCGCGATCACGGTCCGCTTCGTCCATCGACTTCAAGTGAATTGTTAGAGAAGGATTCTTTGGATTCTTGGTCAATCTCAAAATCTCTTCAATGCGCGGCACACCGCGAGTTACATTCGACTTGGACGAAATACCTGAGTTATGGAAAGTATTCAAAGTAAGCTGAGTTGTTGGTTCACCAATACTCTGGCCTGCAATGACACCCACCATCTCACCAGGATGGACAATCGATTGTTTGTATTTCAATACAATGGTCTCTAGCAAAAGTGTCAAGCCCTTTGAATGAAATCGCTTGTTTACTAGCAGATCGCGTGGATTCAAATAATAATAATAGAGAGCCTCGAATAGTGCATTGGGTTCGATAAAGCGCATCCGCTTCAATTTATCGAAATAGCTTTCGATTTGTTTAAATGTTTCGAGTGGAGTAATGTCTACGATTGAATTTGAATTCAATCCAAGCTGACCTTGGATATTTGCAATGATGTTTTGGAACGCGACTGGTAGGCGTACCGTGTTTTCATTTTTGTAGTTAAATACTGATTCCACAATGGTTTCGCGATATTGAACCATCTTGTTAATGTAGTCCTTACACTTTGCCTTTGCTTCTAGTTTCTGTTTCTTCACTCTCGTTACAGTGCTCTTAGAATATACATTAATAAGTTCCGCAGTTTGGTCATTGACACCAATAATATCATAGTGCATGTAGATATCTTCCGTCGTCATTCCAACCAAGGGAATTGTCTGATTTTCAATCTTTGTAGATTCGAATCCATCGTCACCGTAGGCGAATTGGACGATTCTACTCTTATTATTTCTAACAGTCATGTCATACTCGACGCGCAAGTCCTCTAGACCCTTAATGAGTCTTCGCTGAATATATCCAGTTTGAGATGTCTTAACAGCTGTATCAATAAGACCAATACGACCACCCATTGCATGGAAGAATAGCTCTGGGGCAGTAAGTCCTGAAATGTACGAATTTTCAATAAACCCACGCGCATTGGGCGAGTCGTCAAACTTGCTAAAATGGGGAAGTGTACGGCTATCAAAACCATAGGGAATTCGCTTACCATCTACGTTCTGTTGTCCGAGACACGAAATCATCTGGGAAATATTTAGAGAAGTGCCCTTGGATCCTGAATCCACAATCATCACAAATCGATTGTTCTTTCCGAGAGATTTTAATCCTGCATTACCAGCCTGTTCCGTTGCCTTATTCAAGACATTGTTGATGCTCTGTTCAAAGTAAGCGAGATTGGTTGCAGCTGTGTTGTTTTCAAATGTGCCCATATGCAAATTGTCAATGAGAGACTGTGCTTCCTGTTTTTGTGCTGTAATAATTTGAATAATCGCATCCTGTGTCTTTTTATTTGCAATTAGATCGCTGATACCGACACTGAATGCGCTTGATTTCATGTATTCCGTGATAACATTTTGCAGATCATCGATGTAGTTAGATGCTGCCATATTTCCAAAATCGTTGTAGACACGGTGAATAATTCCCTTTGTTGTCGATGCCAATACCGACTTTTCAATCTGACCGCGAACATACTTACCATTGCGGATTTCTAGTACATTGTTTGATGTTGCATAATCCTCTGAATCGCCATACAATTTTGTCTTGTATTGCATAGTGAGTGGAGGCGTAATCTGTGACAAAATATCAAAATTGCTAATTTTATCGCCCTTTTCTTGCAATTCTGCAACATTCACTCGCGGAAACATCATGAGTAGGTTCATGGCTTCGCGAGGCGTAAAATGAATATTAGGTCTAGTAAATCGATATGATCCCAAGAGCGAATCTTGGTAAATTCCAATAATAGGTGAGTTTCCGGATGGACTAATCATTTGGTATGGGATTGCAGCCAAATGCCTTAATTCTGTCTCTGCCATTACATTCTGTGGCAAGTGCATGTTCATTTCATCTCCATCGAACGTATGCTGCATATATGCAGTGGAAATTTTTCATTTATGAAAATGCTAAAAATCCATAGAATATATGCAGCAACCCCCAAGGTTTCCCAAGGGGACGGACTGTACCTTAAGCAAACTCCGGATGGCTAATCCTTCATTGTTCACCAACACCTCAGCAGTCTCTGAGAGGGTATCATAGTCTACCATAACGACCTTAGATACTCCACTGCGGATCGCCCATTTCATCCGACCAATTCGGAATCATCAAATCACTTTTTTACCATTGGGTTCGGCCATTAACCGAGTTCCTCCAAAGAGTTTCCTGATTGGAGTGGTAGTGATTGCTTTAGGGGGTTTCCGTCAACAAGGTGTTTCGCAAATAAATCAATAAATTGTTGAGGTAATTCTATATTCTTCTCTCTGTGGTAATCCGATAACTTTTTTATGTGTTGTTCAATCTGTGGCTGAAGTATCTTTGAATTCTTTACAAGATTTTCTCTTGCAGATAAAGGCATAGTATTTCTCCAGTTAAACGCAATCATCTGTTCGTCTACATTCTCCAAATTAAATCTTGATACAGGAATCACGTGGTCAATGTGCCATACAGTTCCATGGTTATCAAGAGTATAATTTGCGTCATATGTTAAAATCCATTGTAGATACTCCGGCGAAGTGCAACCTAAGTATTTCACTGTATGAAATTCCTTATTTCGTTTTAAAGCCATAAAAATACGGCTTCTTATATTTCGCTTAAACTTTTCCAATGGATCTTCGCGTTCGCAGTCTTTGCACTTTAAACGATTATGACGGAAATTATCTGAAGATTTTATTGTAGAACAAACACTGCATTTCTTGTTTCCCTCACCAATCTCTTCTATTTTTTTCTCTTGACGTTCAACTACTTTCTTGTGTTTAAATTCAGACGCTTGTTTAATAAGTTTAATTCTATGCTCTTCGTTAGCATTATACTTATTCTTGCGTTTTTCATTATTACAATCTTTGCATATTGAACGTGCTTGGATAAAACTAGATAGAGGCTTGGATTGGTTGCAAGTATTGCAGCTTTTATTGGGTTCAGCTACGGCAGTAGCACTATCAGGAGTAGTAGTAGCAGCGGTAGCTATTTCCTTATACCTTTCCTTCTTTCTTACATTGCAGCAATCTTTACAAACATTTCTGTTTTTAACGATTCTGTCGAGCGGTTTTGTTTCGCCGCATCTTGAACAACTTTTATGAGTTTCGCTTAAAGTATTAGTATCGGATACCATTTTTCTTTATAGAGAGATATTTCTTTATATTCTTCCTCAAACAATTAATTAAAATATTTACTAGGGAGTTTCACGCTTTTCACGCTCCCTGTTGCGGACCTCGATGGATTGCACAAAAATCGATCCGCGTTGTATGGTTTAGTGTCCCCCACATTCATACGGAATGTGTCACCAACCTTCATAATTTTCACAATATGACACATCATTGACATTCTGTGCAAAGACGGTTGTCTATTAAACAACACCGCGTCTCCGTCCATCATGTGACGATGAACCGTGTCTCCATTTTCAAGTTGTATAGACGAACGGTCAACATATCGCAAGGAAATGTTTTCACCATTCTTACGTTCCAGAATCTTGGCACCTGGATGCACATCTGGGCCATTTTGAATCAATTTGGTGAGGAAATCACGATTTCGATCATTGACTGTCACTGGCTTGGTGATATTCTTGGCAATTTTGAGCGGCACACCCAACTGTCGAATGGACAAATTCGGATCACCTGTAATAACGGAACGCGCGCTAAAATCAACACGCTTACCCATCAGATTGCCGCGAATACGCCCATTCTTGGAATTGAGGCGACCCATAATGCACTGTAGAGGGCGACCAGAGCGCTGTGCAAGAGGCACTGCCCCCTTCACCTTATTATTGACAATCATAGCAATATAGTATTGCAAAACTGTCGTCAAACCTTCAATTACATTCGAAGTTGCATTTGCATTCAACTTATCTGCCAGATCCTTATTTGTTTTAATAATATTGCTGTATATATGAGTCAAATCATCTTCACTGCGCTGCTGAGCATCGTGCTTCACCGATGGGCGAACTGCCGGAGGCGGAACTGGCAAAACTTGACAAACCATCCACTCTGGCCTTGACCACAATGGACTGAATCCCATAAAGGAAGTATCATCATCTGATATTCGCTTGAAAATCTTGAGAATAATTTCAGGCGTCAACTTCATAATAATTTCCTTTTTCTCATTTGCATCTTCCGAGTCCATATTTTTCCAGATCGCCAATAGTGTAGCCAATCCCTCCATCTTTACTTGATCCGGCTGCTTGCAGCCACAACCATCCTCCGTAGAATCACCACAACGCTTGACCTTCGCTGCTAGTCCAGATACATAAGACCACCTATCCTCTGAGCTCATCTTCAATACATGTTGATTTCTATTTTTATTTATTAGTAGTTTACTGCATTTAAAACACACACACCTCGCAATCTTCATTATTTCTTTGATATGCTGTATGAAAAACACAGGTCTTGCCAATTCAATATGCCCAAAATATCCAGGAGTATCGATGTATGTATAACCATCTGTAGGACAAATAATTCCAGGCTCCAATACACCCATTCGCGGATCAAACAACCCTCCGACCACTGGTTTATTATTTATATATGTATCACGTGAGGTAACCTCAACTACCGAATTTTTACGGATTTCATCAGGTGATAATATACTAAATTGTATACCAATAATTTTAGATGGTTCCTTATACTCCGCCAATTTATTTCGCTGATTTGACATTATTCCTATAGTATATATAGTATATTATTCTATATTCTTTCAGATTCAATTTTCTTTATTCGGTTTTGTCCAATAAATCGTCCTTTTTACAAAAAATACTGGAAAAAATTGAAAACTTTTTGTCAAAAGAGTTAGAAGCATAACAACATATTATAACTATTAACAACATGCCGCCATCCAACAAGTTTATCAGCAAGGAATCTTCCAACAAGAAAAAGTCGGATTCTGCATCCCATTCCAAAAAGAAGAAGTTGCGTCGTAATTCGGATCACCCTGATTCGTCGGACGAAGATGACGATATTGTTTTCGACGATGATCGCGATAGCGAAGAAGACGATGAGGAGGAGGATGACGATGAAGATGACTACGAAACTGTATCAGAGTCCAGTGATTCTAGTTATGTTCCACCTAAATCCAAAAAATACAACACTCGACGCAGAAAACATATCGTAGATGATGAAGACGAAGAAGATGAAGATGAAATTGATGAGGAAACAATCGACCAAGCAGAAATATTGAAGTGCATTTCCAAAATATTTCCATCAAAATATATCAATGAAAGAGTTAAACAGATGAAACTGGAAGATGACGATGATGATGCTAGTGAAGATAGTGATGTTCCACGGAAGAAGTCGAGCAAAAAGCATCAAACAAAGAAATCTTCCAGGTCCACCAAATCCAAGAAGGAGAAAAGTTGTCGCAAGCATAGATCGTCACGTAAAGAAGACGATGATGAAGATCGTGATAGCGACGAAGACGACGAAGATGATCGCGATAGCGACGATAGTGACGACGACGAAGACGATGATGACGAAGATTATCATGACGCCGCTAACGACAACAATATGTTTATCTTCACTATCGGTGGCGGCGACGAACGCAATTCTACAGTCGAATACATTGGCGAAGATGATGACAAGGACTGTGACAGTGATGACGAAAAGATGTTCATGAAGGAAAAATATGAATTGGTCGTAGTTCCAACCATTGGTGGTGGCTCTGAGACAGATTCATCTACTAGTAAGGAAAACAAAAAAGAAAAATCTATCAAAAAAACAACAAAAAAGGGGAAAAAGGATGAGAAGAAAGTAGTGGAACTCACTGATGTGGAACAAGAATATTTGGATTTGGTTGAAACGAAGAAGCAGCTCACCCATCAACTCAATGCTAAGCCAAAGAGTAAGGGAAAACGCGCTCTTATGAATGCCATTGAAGAGTGCAATCGTTCGATCAAGAAGCTAGTGAAGAAGGCAAGAATCAAGAACGCAAAGCAGTATCATAAACTTATCAATGATGATCCACAATACACCAATGAGGTCGATTATTTTAAGAAGAAGCTTTCCAACAAGGAGCAACTGAATATTATGAATGATCTCAAGGCCATCAATAGTCACATTACGATGGATAAACCTTATCGAATTGCCCTTCTAGAATCAAACATTCCTACCAAGTTCAAGGCAGCTGCCATGCAAAAGTTGAATGTTCTACGCGGAATGGAGCCTGGTGACAATGAATATTACAAGATTAAAAATTGGGTAGATACATTCATGCGAATCCCTTTTAGTGTTAACAAGAGTCTGAGCGTCAATATTAATGATGGACTTGATAAGTGCCATGAATTTATGGCAAATTCAAAGCGCATCCTAGACGACTGTGTATATGGTCTGAATGATGCTAAGATGCAAATTATGCAAATGGTTGGTCAATGGATTGCAAATCCAGGCGCAATGGGGACGGCCATTGCGATTAAGGGACCCATGGGCACTGGCAAGACGTCTCTCGTTAAGGATGGAATCAGTAAGATTCTAGGACGTGAATTCGCATTTATTGCACTTGGCGGCACTGGCGATGCTAGCTTTCTAGAGGGTCACTCTTATACATATGAGGGCAGCTCTTGGGGTAAAATTGTCCAAATTTTGATTGATAGTAAGTGTATGAATCCTGTCATCTACTTTGATGAGTTGGATAAGGTTAGTGATACACCACGCGGTGAGGAAATTATCGGTATTCTTACCCACTTGACAGATACCACTCAAAATAGTCAATTTCACGACAAGTATTTCTCAGACGTTGATTTCGATTTGAGCAAGTGCCTCTTTATCTTCAGCTACAATGACGAGTCGAAGGTGAACCCAATTTTGAAGGATCGTATGTACAAGATTCAAACAAAGGGATACGAAGCAAAGGAGAAAATCATTATTGCACGTGACTTCTTGTTGCCAAAAATTCGTGAACAAGTCAACTTTAATGAGGGCGATATTATTATCCCAGACGAAACCATTCAATATATTGTTTCAAACGCTGGACTTACAAATGAAGAGTCTGGTGTTCGCAATTTGAAGAGATGTCTAGAAATTATTCATACAAAACTCAATTTGTTCCGTCTTGTCAAGCCTGACGAAAAATTGTTTTCGGATGATATGGAATTGAATGTGACCTTCCCATTTACTGTAACAAAGCGTGAAGTTGATATTTTGATCAAGAGTGAAGATCAAATTAGTAAGAGCATGTTGATGATGTATTGTTAAGGTCTATCCGCAGTTTTGTAGCCAAATGGCTTTTGCAAAGCTTAAAATCGGTGAATAGCCTATATCCTTTCGGTGGATAAATATATTTATCCACCGATAGAGATTAACCAGATTATTATTATTATTATGTATAAAAATATATAGAAAAATACATGGTTTATATATTGAAAAAGTGGCATACAAAAATATGCGCATTTTTTTATTTTTTTCTTTGTTTGTTTCAAACGGCCTTTCGTTTTTACAAAAAACAATGACTATAGGGCCTAACCATAATATAGAACGTAATATTCGTCACTCATACACGGTGCATAAACATCAACCCACAATACATTTCAATGAAAAACAACGACAGTTGCCTTCATTAATTCAATTGATTCGTCCAGTAAATATAGTACCAACATTTATGCTATCTTTTATGGGTGGATGGATTGTACAACCAACCCCCATTCTTTTATTGGAAAAACAATTTTGGGTTTCCGCACTGATTACACAACTCATCATGTCAGGAAGTATGGTGGTGAATGATATTTATGACATTGACGTAGATCGTAAAAATAATCCAAACCGCCCCCTTCCAAGTGGCAAAGTAAAACTGGTGACAGCAACCGTTTTGACCGGAATATTATTTACGTCAGCATTTATCTTGGGAAGTGTCTATTTTCCAAACACGAAATTGTTTTATTCGGTCTTTGCTTCCATCTTAATGTTGATTCTATATACACCATTTTTTAAGCGAATATGCTTTGTGAAAAATCTAATTTGCGGTTTCATTGTTTCTGGGTCAATCGCTTTTTCTGGATTTGCCATGGGTGGTCAAAACAACCTCAAACTGCTATCATCCATTATCCGATTGGTTTGTGCCTCATCAATACACATGGAATTATTGAACGATATTCGCGATTATGATGGAGATAAATTATCAAATATATTTACGGTTCCAGTATTATTTGGTAAACCGGCTGCTGGTATTATGTCTAAAACTATTTTATACATCGGCGTGTTCGATGCTATTATGGTGTCATTAAGTTATCCGTTACTAATAACTTATGGCATTGCCATCGCATGTTCTCCAATGTTGACAAACATTATTGTGTGTGAATTATATGATTTTTCAAAGGAATCGGTTAAAATAGCTGTAAACGGAACCACGGTTTCTCTTTTTCTAAACATGATCATTTTCTGTTATGCTGCAACTCTGAATTTGTAACCACAATTTCTATCGGTATTGTGGTAACAATAGTTATTTTAGATGCATTAATATATATTTTATACATATGACTACTCCAACGATTTCGCAACCCTCCCTTTCAAATTCGGATCAATTGGAGATTACAAACTATATTAATACTTACCGAGCAAAACATAGCGCGCCACCATTAATATATGATTCAATCATTTCTGCCTTTACACAAAGTTGGAGTTTTCATATGGCAAGCAACAATGATTTTTCACATAGCAGTAATAATTTGTATGGTGAGAACATTGCGTATTTACAGGGATACGGAACCGATGCTGTCACATTAATTAAAAAAAGCATTGATTTATGGTACAATGAAGTATCCCTTTATAATTTTAATGCTCCTGGTTATTCTGATGCTACTGGACATTTTACCTGCCTTGTTTGGTTAGCAAGCACTTCATTTGGAATAGGTGTTTCTATAAATATGTCGACAACAGAGGCATACATTTCATTTAATACCTATCCACCTGGCAATGTAATTGGACAATTTCAGAAAAATGTTTTACCGCCGATTGGAACATCTGTTCCAGTTATTACGCCTCCGGTTATTACGCCTCCGGTTATTAAACCTCCTGTTATTACGCCTCCTATCGTTAAGCCACCAGTTATTAAGCCCCCTGATATAACACCTCCTAGCGTTAAGCTACCGCTTGACAAAAATAAGGTTATATCGCAGTTATATGCGATTATTTATATGACTGGCAATTCACCGTCTAGAGCTGCAATTATATCTACAATCAATCAAATTTTATATGAAATAAATCAATCGGCATAATTATTTTATTTTGTCTCTTATCTAAAAAATAAAAGACAAAACTGTCATATCAATCATCCTAATGTCCAATCTGATCAGGGCGTCCACTCGCATTTGCGCCACGAGTCTGCAATAAATTGATTTGTTTCTTGTCTAAACATAAGGGTCCCAAAGAATTATAATATCCATAACCAGCACACGTTAAGTCTCCCTTGGCCTCTGAATACACATCAATGGGTTTCTCACTGCCAAGTGGTGAAGATTGCAAACCCTGAAATCCCTCCACCTTATTTCCTGAGTTGGAAACCTGGGCGGTTGCTACATTAGGTGCCTGGGTTGCATTTGTGGGCGTATCGGTGCTATTGTATTCGCTATACGACATCGTCGTCATTGATTCAAGACCACGCATTGGTTCGTAGACAAAATTTCTTGGAAAAAGATTATCTTTGTAGTATGGACTGACTTCAGCACAAGACATTCCTAAAGATAAAAATATAAATAAAAACAATATTATTGCGATAAATATCATATCATTCGTGATTCTCATTTTATATATAAAGTTACTGGATAAAATAATTTTCATTATTCATAATTTGATACATGGATCCCATTTCCAACCATATTTGATTTCAACCACAAATAATCCGCAGAATCATTATACTGTATTCTTATTTTCTCAATAAAATCTTGTAGATTCGATGGAAATTCAACTAAATAATTCCGTTCTCCACCAACAAATTTGTAAATCAAAAATAGTATAACTACCGCCAATAATATTATTTGTAACATTATTGTATAATCTGAAAAAATACATAGAAATAAAACCGATATTATATTATACAAAAACCCATGCTTACTGAGTCCGAACGTCTTAACCTTAAAAACCTAATTAATGAAAGTGATTGTGAAAACAATACCGACGATATTCGTAAATTAAAACATAGTACAAAAATACGCGATGATATCCGTCGTATCGAAAATCTAAAGATTACTCATGCAGAATTAAAGGCTACCAATTTTCAGGCATTTGATGAGTTGTGTCAGACTGAGAGTGCCTTTTTGTACAATCATTACACTGATATTTTTAATAAGGTTTTGAAAAATGAACTTGATTTGGTAATCATGACGCGCCTTTTAGTGATCTTAAAAATGATTGAAGACAATAAGCTTGACCAACATGAAGCGTCGGTTATGGTTGGTAAAGTATTAAAGGAGCTTTACGTTGATAGTGCATTAAAACGTGCGGATAACCTCGACAAGGAACATGCAGAAGAAGTTACGCCACCAGTTGAGGGTAAACCAATTACTTGGCGACAATATTCTAATTCAATGCGATTGGGAAGATAAAAAATTGAATCTATAAAAGCCACTGTCTGTATTTTATAGTTTTATAGTTTCTACAATGTTGAACAATATTTCGCCCCTTATTTCTAAGAAGATTGCCAATGGTGATATTACCCATTATGCTCTTCTAAATATTGCTATTCCGAATGATAATCACCAATTGACGCTTGAATATATTGATCATATTAGTAAGCATAATACCGAAATGTTGAATAATGCTTTTCCCAATTCTGGGTTTGATCTGATTATGCCGTCCGACGTTGTGTTTAATACGCCTTTTGCTACAACTATGGTGAATCTTCAAGTTAAAGCAGAAATGATTTACTATGACCATTCTAGTAAACAATCCGTTGCCGAATATTCGCCCTATTTGATTCATCCGCGATCGAGCATTTCTAAGACCCCTCTTATGCTAGCAAATCATACAGGAATTATTGATTCTGGATACCGTGGATTGCTAATGGCTGCATTCCGTTGGCTAAAGTATTCCGATGATTCTGAATACACTGTGAATAAATACACACGACTTTTGCAAATCTGTCATCCATCTCTTTGTCGCATTTTTGTAAATATTGTAGAAGAAAGTGACTTGACTAGCAGTGAGCGCGGCGCCGGTGGATTTGGATCTACTGGCAGGTAAACCGCTTGCCGCTTCTAGAATTATTACAAAATAATAAAAATTTGTTTTTTTATTTACTGTTGTATTTTGTTACCATTTTGCAGTTGATTTATTTAGGCATTTTATTACGTAACTATATAGATATTATCAAATATCAAATGATAAAAACCCATGAAAATAAATCGAGTGTGTATCAAAGTCCCATTTGCTTGGAGAAATCTATTGCAATACCATTGCAACAACATATTGAAATCTTTGGTAAAAATGAAAACGCTATATATAATCACGATACCAAGAATTTTGAAGTTCAAGAAAATGTATTCATAACGTTAAATTCAAAGAAATACAAACTTGAAGAATATCACTTTCATATTCCAAGCGAGCATAAAATAAATGGGCAAAAATATGCTGCTGAAATACATTATGTATTTTTTGAATACACAGATAATGATCAATGTTTGAATAATAACCAGCCAAAACATTCTAATAAAGACTGCAGAGATGTTTGTGGTTGTCACACCACCTACAGTGAAAATATAATAGTTATTGGCCGACTCATACAACATGCTGAAATATATAGAAACTTGGTAAATATCCAAGTAAAGGTGCCTCATTATTATTATCAATACGATGGCACGCTAACTACTGGCAATTATTCACCAGTTCGATGGATCATTGGTGAAAATCCTGTTCATTATGATTTTGAACAACTTCTACTTATCGCAAAATCGGTAAGAGAATTACAAAATCTAGATGGGCGAATTATTCTATATTCTGAAAAATAGTGACCGTGTCTTTGTTTTTTTAGGATGAAAAAATAATCAATGATAAATATATCTATGTTCATCAGGGTATAGGTATATGAAGAATGACCAATTTTTAAATGTCTATAAAAATAAATATTTCTACAAATTACATACTAAATCCTTTCCAAAAATCATTATATTTGATTTAGATGAAACGTTGGGTTCCTTTTCATTATTAAATGTTCTTTGGAGAGGATTAAATCAAGTGCGTACAGTCGCACTTACAAATGATAATGAACAACATGAATTTAATACCCTGCTTGATCTATATCCTGAATTTATACGTTACAATATATTGCATATATTGGAGTTTCTTTATGAAAAAAAAAAGGAGGGTCTAGTCGAAAAGATTTATATTTATACCAACAATAATTGCAATCCACCCTGGGTAAGTCTTATTTCAAACTATTTCGACTATAAATTAAAGTCTGAAGGTACGCCCATTTTTGATAAAGCAATTTGTGCATTCAAAGTTAACAATAAGCCACTTGAATTATCTCGTACGACTTATGATAAAACATACACTGATTTTATAAAATGCACAATGCTCCCTAAAAGTACCGAGATATGTTTTATCGACAATACATACCATAAAAATATGATGAGTGAAAAGGTATATTATATACAGCCGCTTGCATATTATCATCATTTACAACCAACGACTGTATTGCAACGATTTTATTTATCAGACAAGGGCAAATCATTTACGCATATATTTGATAAGATTGAGTCATTGTATGAATATTTAAATGATTGGTTTTTATCAAATCGTGTTTCGTTCCAAGCATTCACTGATAGTTCAAATAATGTTACAGACATTTTCGTCTCTCAAAAATTAATGTACCATTTACGCGATTTTATATATAGTAATTTACGTAAAAAGCGGACGCGTAAGAAAATGATTCGATTGGGTAAAATGTCTAGGAAAAAACAGAATATTGTATAACTTTTTTTATACTATACTATAGTATATAGTAAATTATGAAACAATTCAATTTAATCATACTTTTATTTTTAATACTTATACTCTATTTTTCATTTTTACTCTTCTTTTTTGGGAACAATGTATTTCATCAGAAATCCGCCAATTTAGAGAATTTGGAAACATTATATAGTTCAGTAAAGGCTGCATCTGATGCTGAAGCCACATTAATAACTGCAATACAAACTGCTGCCAATAATCCGAATATTCTTGCAGCGATTGCACAATTACCTGATGGTGGGGCTGATATTCGAAATAAAATGAATACTGCTTTAAGCACTATTAATGACGCTTTACTTGGTGCCACATATTATACCGGCGTTGGAAATTAGGATGCCCATATCTTTTACAAAGTAGGGTGGGTATATCGAAAAATATAATTACATAATATTTTTGTCATGTAATTATAACTGTTTTTTTAACAAAAGTTATATATGTTATATGTATTATATTTCTTATTTTTCATTATTTTATTTTCCATTTTAATACGTTTTTTAATTGGACTGCCGAATAATTTAGAAAATTATGAATCAATCTCGAATGGTTTACAAAATGAATATACTACAAAAACAACCTATGAAAAAGAATTGGAAGAAGAAGCGAATTATTTAAATGGTTTACCGGATACCATTTTACCAGGGTTCAATAATCCATATACTATGGATAATATCTTCAATAATGCAAATGCTAGCAATAATGATTTTTTGAATAGTTTACAAAAGACAGCAGAAAGCCACCCAAATATTTATTCTAGCATTTTATTTAATATACCAGATCATGGTGCATCCATTTTAAATGATGTTAATAATGTTTTGTCTGCTTATCAAAATGCGTCTCTTGTTTCAACATCATATGTTGCACCTATTACACCAAAACCAAATATTCCTACAATCAAAACTTCTACTATGCCTAGCTTATTTGATAATGCAAACAATAGTAATAATGCTTTGTTGAATACGTTGCAAGAAACTGTAAATAACTACCCAAATATTTATTCTAGCATTTTATCAAATACCGCCGATAATGGTGACACTCTCGTAAATGACGTGAATAATGTCATTATTGCCTATAAAAATGCCAACCTTATTGCTAGTAATTATTATGCTACTCCCAGTCCCACTCCCACACCTACACCTACCATACAGTACTGCACTCCTACACCTACGGTTACTCCTACTCCTACTCCTACTCCTACAGATACTCCCACTCCTACTCCTACCTATACTCCCACTCCTACCTATACTCCCACTCCTACCTATACTCCCACTCCTACCTATACTCCCACTCCTACGTATACTCCCACTCCTACCTATACTCCCACTCCTACGTATACTCCCACTCCTACGTATACTCCCACTCCTACTCCTACGTATACTCCCACTCCTACCTATACTCCCACTCCTACCTATACTCCCACTCCTACCTATACTCCCACTCCTACCTATACTCCCACTCCTACCTATACTCCCACTCCTACGTATACTCCCACTCCTACGTATACTCCCACTCCTACCTATACTCCTACACTTACGTATACCCCCACTCCTACCTATACTCCAACTCCTACACCTACCATACCCACCCCTACACCTACTAAGACTCCAACTCCCACGCCTACTAAGACTCCAACTCCCACGCCTACTAAGACTCCAACTCCCACGCCTACTATGACTCCAACTCCTACACCTACTATACCTACTCCTACACCTACTATACCTACTCCTACACCTACTATACCTACTCCTACACCTACCATACCCACTCCTACACCTACTATACCTACTCCTACACCTACTATACCTACTCCTACACCTACTATACCTACTATACCTACTACGACTACCACCACTACCACTAAACCTACTACTACAAAGGTACCAACGCCTACTCCCACCATGACTCCAAGTCCAACGCCTACACCTACTATACCTACTCCCACACCCACAATGAGTCCAAGTCCAACGCCTACACCTACTATACCTACTCCCACGCCTACTAAGACTCCAACTCCTACACCTACTATACCTACTCCTACACCTACTATACCTACTCCTACACCTACTATACCTACTCCTACACCTACTATACCTACTCCTACACCTACTATACCTACTCCTACACCTACTATACCTACTCCTACACCTACTAAGACTCCAACTCCTACACCTACTAAGACTCCAACTCCTACACCTACTAAGACTCCAACTCCCACGCCTACTAAGACTCCAACTCCTACACCTACTATACCTACTCCTACACCTACTATACCTACTCCTACACCTACTATACCTACTCCTACACCTACAACCTCCGCTCCAGTTTCTTATGTACAGATACCAAATGTAAGTTATAGTAACCTAATTTCTGGAAATGGTACAAAATCGAATGCATTCGCATTTCAAAAAAATTCTACAGATAATATCAGAAATTGTGATGATTATTGCACTAGAACTGCAAAAAGTAATAGTTGTATTGGTTATACTTATTACTACGACACCGGAAACAAGGAATGGACGTGTCAATACACAAATTATTCACCGTATGCTTATAACATTCCATCGAGTAGTTATGATAGTTCCAAAACTGCACAGAAACAAAGTAAATCTACTGTAGTTTCTGTTATCTTATCTAATAAAGTTGTAAATCCAAGGAATCTACCATAGTTCCTAGTCTATCCATGGTTCTATTATTATATTCCTTACAGTTATATTTTATCATGAATATATAACTGTAATAATTAAGATGTTATATTTATCATTGTTTTTATTATTCATTATTATTTTATTCATTCTATATTATTGTCAAAATAAGAATAATCCTCGTTATTTAGAAAAGTATGCACCTATGACAAGTATCTTTCAAGATGCAACTAATGCACAAACTGATTTGGTAGACACTGTATACAAAACGATAAATACGCATCCGTCGTTATATTCTGCAATAAATGCTATGCCGACTAGTATTATTGACCAATTGAAAACGGAATATTCTAATACCGAAAAAAAGTACACTAATGCATTGACAAATGTAAATAGTTATACTCCACAAACAACTGCAACCCCAAATATTAATAAAGTGGATTCAACTGCGATGAAGGATCTAGTCCAAATTGCTGATAAAAATAATTATGCTTTATTAAATACTGTATACGATACTCTTTTAAATAACCCTAAACTGAATGATAGTATAATATCAAATAGTTACGTTGGTGGAACTAACCTTGCAAATCATGTCGTTAATGCGATTACTGCATACAAAAATGTATCGCTTATGTCTGAAAATTATCCAACTCCTACTCCTACCATATTTCCGACACCTACACCTACGATTCTTTGTTATACTCCCACTTCCAATGCTACGCCTAGTCCGACTCCTACGCCTACACCCACTCCTACGCCTACGCCTACACCCACTGACACACCTACACCCACTGACACACCTACACCCACTCCGTCTGACACACCTACGCCCACTCCGACTGACACACCTACGCCCACTCCGTCTGACACACCTACGCCCACTCCGACTGACACACCTACACCCACTCCGACTGACACGCCTACACCCACTCCGACTGACACGCCTACACCTACACCCACTCCCACTCAGACTGACGCGCCCACCATTCTTAATTCCACAGTCACTATACCCACTCCTACACCTACCATGACTCCAAGTCCAACTCCTACACCCACTATTCCAACTCCTACGCCCACTATTCCAACTCCTACGCCCACTATTCCAACTCCTACACCCACCATTCCAACTCCTACACCCACTATTCCAACTCCTACGCCCACTATTCCAACTCCTACCCCCACCATTCCAACTCCTACGCCCACTAAGTCTCCAAGTCCAACTCCTACGCCCACCATTCCAACTCCTACGCCCACATATTCGCCTGCATTTATAAAATATAAAGATATGACATTAACTACAACTGGTACTACTATTAGTAATATAACCAATGGCATTTATTATGGTGGATATAGTAACGTTGATGCATGTGAATACCAATGTAAAAATACAGGTTCATGCGTTGCGTTTTCGTATGATAAAAAGTCAAAGAATAGTTGTTCATTATACTATACTATAAACTCTACAATTGTTAAATCTGATACTAATTATGACTTGTATATTCTTCCGAATTCTACTATCCCCACACCCACTCCTACTATACCTACTCCCACACCTACATCCACATATCCACCATTAGGATCATACAACGGACCCATTAATAAGGATTATGACTGTAATAATACAATATCCAGTATAAAAAATGTTCTTAGTTATAGCAGTTACGGTAACCTTTCATTCGTGAATCCCTATCCAGATTATTGTAAATATACTTGTACCAACACACCAGGTTGTGTCGGATTTACATATGATTCATCTAGTAATAATGGTACATGTTATCTAAAAAGCACTATGTTATGTGGAAACCTTACTGGAATAAGCGATAGCGGAAATAGTGGTATTGTTGCATACAATAAATCGACATACACTACCTACAACAATAAGGGATATACCGCAAATCCTGTAGGTTTTAGTTTTCCAAGTGATGCAAATATTGCTAATTATAAGGTATCAACTGATGTTAGCTGCAGTTTATTATGCAATCAAAATCCTAGTTGTAATGCTTATGCATATGATTATGATGATAATAATTGTAATTTAAAGAAAAATTTAACGACTTCAAAAAGCACAACAAAAAATTCTCGAGCATTTTATACTAGCAATGTTAGTTGTAAACCACCAGGGGCATATAATGTTACAAGCCAAAAAATGACTTGTTGTGCTGGTGACGCAGGAAGCTGGTATAATAATACTGCTAAGCATTGGCAAAATCTTTGTGGGGACTTGGCCGACTGGTCCACGTCGCCGTTTAAGTTCTAAAACCGAATTTCTTCAATTTTTTTTGTCTCTTCCTCTCCACATCGTCGTGATTACATCTTAGCTAGCCAAAGCAACACATTGCGCCTCCTCCTCACATTGTTTTGAAACCGACTGGTAAACAAATAGTTCTCCAAAAATAATTGTTATATTTTTACAGCTATATTTTATCATTTATATATATCTGTAATAATTAAGATGTTATATTTATCGCTATTTTTATTATTCATTATTGTTTTATTTATTCTATATTTTTATCGTTTTAAGGATAACCCACGGTATTTAGAGAAATACACACCCATGACTAATATTTTTCAAAATGCGAATAACGCACAAACTGATTTGGTTTCTGCTTTAAAAACAACGGTAAATAGTTATCCTTCATTTTCGTCTGCAATAAATAGCATGCCCACTAGTGTTATATCTGACTTACAGAGTGATTTGGCGGCAGTTGAATCTACTTATACAAACGCACTGACCAGTGTTAATAATTATGTTTCACCCACTACGGCAGCACCAAATGTTGCAACTATTGATTCCACTTCTATGCCTTCATTATTTAACACTGCAAACACTAGCAATGCTGATCTTTTAACTGCTTTACAACAAACGGTTGTTCAATATCCAAATATTTATTCATCTGTTGTGTCGAATCTTTCAGATGGTGGTGCGAGCTTGGCTAATGATGTTGGTAATGTAATATCTGCCTATAGCAATGCAAATCTTATTGCCGGAAACTATTACATTACTCCAACACCTACTATGACGCCTACACCTACGCCTACACCTACGCCTACACCCACTATGACACCAACGCCGACACCTACACCCACTAAGACCCCCACTCCTACGCCTACTATGACACCTACTCCCACTATGACTCCCACTATGACTCCCACTATGACCCCTACTATGACTCCCACTATGACACCTACTAAGACCCCCACCCCTACCCCTACTATGACCCCTACTATGACACCTACTATGACCCCTACTATGACACCTACTATGACTCCTACTATGACCCCCACTATGACTCCTACTATGACCCCCACTATGACTCCTACTATGACCCCTACTATGACTCCTACTATGACCCCTACTCCTACACCCACTATGACTCCTACGCCTACTAAGACCCCCACC
>Ga0214921_10000123_pt1 | contig 148349 bp, 140 predicted proteins | sample LL1505_MetaG_FD_177992 | JGI IMG/M metagenome (GOLD analysis project Ga0214921, IMG submission 177992) | Freshwater microbial communities from Lake Lanier, Atlanta, Georgia, United States - LL-1505 | ecosystem: Environmental > Aquatic > Freshwater > Lake | place: USA: Georgia | collected... | reverse complement strand
CCCCAGCCAAGTGCGCAGATTCAATTTGCACACCGGCGACATGATTGAAGGGGAAGTTCGAATTCCCAAAGACGGCGAGCGCTACTTTGCCCTCACCAAGCTTGACAAGGTCAATGGCGACTTGCCAGAGAACAACAAGCACAAGGTCATGTTTGAGAACTTGACGCCTTTGTTCCCCAACATTCAGATGCACCTAGAGCGCGACATCAAGGCCGACGAGAACATCACCAGCCGCGTGATCGACATCATTGCCCCAATTGGCAAAGGTCAACGCGCCCTCATTGTGGCGCAGCCCAAATCTGGCAAAACCGTCATGATGCAGCACATTGCGCACGCCATCACCGCCAATAACCCCGATGTTCACCTCATGGTTTTGCTGGTCGACGAGCGCCCTGAAGAGGTCACAGAAATGCAGCGCACTGTGCGCGGCGAAGTGATTGCATCCACCTTTGACGAACCTGCTGCACGTCACGTGCACGTGGCCGAAATGGTCATCGAACGTGCCAAACGTTTGGTTGAATTGAAAAAAGATGTGGTCATCTTGCTCGACTCCCTGACCCGATTGGCGCGCGCCTACAACAACGTGGTGCCCAGCTCTGGCAAAGTCTTGACCGGTGGTGTCGATGCCAATGCCTTGCAACGTCCTAAGCGTTTCTTTGGTGCTGCTCGCAATGTCGAAGAAGGCGGTAGCCTGACCATCATTGCCACAGCGCTGGTCGATACCGGCAGCCGAATGGACGAAGTGATCTTTGAGGAATTCAAAGGGACTGGCAATTGCGAGATCCATCTGGAACGCCGCTTGTACGAAAAACGCGTGTTCCCGGCCATCAACTTGAACCGCAGCGGTACACGCCGCGAAGAATTGTTGCTCCAGCCTGAAGTGCTGCAAAAAACGCGCATCTTGCGCCAGTTCATGTACAACATGGACGAAATTGAGGCCATGGAAATGGTTCTCAAAAGCATGAAAGCCACGAAGAGCAACGTCGAATTCTTCGACATGATGCGTCGAGGCGGCTAAAAGTCGCTTATCCCCACCCTCATGTGGCTTGCAAGTCATTGATTTCATGCCATAATCTCGTGCTTAGCGAAAAGTACCCCGGATGGTCCGAGGGCGACTGTCGCATCTGAACCCAAGGAATAGATCATGAAAGAAGGCATTCACCCCAACTACCGAGAAGTTTGCTTCTTGGACTTGTCTAACGGCTTCAAGTTCGTCACACGTTCTTGCGTCAATGCCAAAGAGATGGTGAAAATGGACGACGGCCGCGAGCTGCCTTTGTTCAAACTCGATACATCCAGCGAATCACATCCCTTCTACACAGGTACCCAAAAATCTGTGGACAACATGGGTGGTCGCGTTGAGAGGTTCCGCAACCGGTTTGGCAAAACGTCCACTACCAAGTAATCTTCCCATCGCGTCACTTCGTGACCACCGCAGGGCAGTCCGGGCAACCGGCCTGCCCTTGTTTTTTGCCTCAGCCCACACTTGTGAATTTGAACCTGACTCTGCTATTGTCTGAACTGTGAATTCCTACCCATCAGATACCTCTGCCAACCCTGCCATCGTGGCGCAAAGTGCCGTCAGGCGTTTGCCGCGCTGGATTGTCTGGGCGCTGTGCTTGGCTTATGTTTTACCAGGCTTTATGGGCCGCACGCCCTGGAAAGCCGATGACATGGAAGCCTTTGGCTTCATGTTCAATTTGGCGCAATCGTTCGGTTCAGACAATGTGGCGTGGTTAAAGCCCACACTGCTTGGGCAAACAGACAGAGGTGCGGCCCTTTTGCCTTATTGGCTGGGTGCATGGGCCATTCAATTGGCGCCCAAGGGCCTGCCTCTCGACACTGCCGCTCAATTGCCCTTTATTGCCTTGTTGGGCCTCACACTGGCTGCCACTTGGTACGCGGTTTACGCCCTTGCACGAACACCGGCGGCTCAACCCGTGAGCTTTGCCTTTGGCGGCGAAGCCAAACCTGCAGACTATGCGCGGGCTATTGCCGATGGTGGTTTGCTTGCCTTGCTTGCCTGCTTGGGCTTGGCCAGACTTTCTCACGAGGCCACCCCCGCACTCGCACAACTTTCTTTTTCTGCGCTTCTCTTTTTTGCGTTGGCCAACTTGGCTCGCAAAAGAATGACATCGCTGTTTTGCGCGGCCCTCGCCATTATGGGTTTGGCTCTTTCAGGCGCACCTGCTTTGGCGATGATTTTGGGGGCAGGCGGCGCCATGGTCATCGCGTTGGATACGGGCCAGCCGCAATCTCTGCGCGTTAGAAAAGTCGATGTTGCTTGGGTCTTGATCTTCTGCCTTGCTACCGCTGCGATCTCCAGTGGCTTGGACTTGTGGCGTTGGCGGGTTGCCTCGTCTCATTTGTTTGAAATCCAGGCCATGGCGCGTTTGCTTTTGTGGTTCACTTGGCCTGCTTGGCCCTTGGCGCTTTGGACGCTTTGGCGTTGGCGCTATCAACTCAAAAGTATTTCAGCCAATCCCCATTTGTCGCTGCCTCTTTGGTTCATGCTTGTGGGCATTGCCACCACATGGATGTCCGGCTTAAGTGATCGTGCGCTGCTCATTAGTTTGCCTGCATTGGCCACGCTGGCCGCATTTGCTTTGCCCACTTTGAAACGCAGCCTCAGTGCTTTCATTGATTGGTTTACCTTGCTCTTTTTCAGCGTGGGTGCACTCATCATTTGGACTGTCTGGCTGTCAATGCAAACAGGTTTTCCTGCTCAGCCTGCCATCAATGTGGCACGCCTTGCGCCAGGTTTTGTGCTTCAGTTCTCCCTCACTGCATTCATCTTGGCAAGCTTGGCAACACTGGCCTGGGCTGGCCTTGTCAGATGGCGCGCCGGTAGACATCGCTCGGCACTGTGGAAGAGCATGGTGCTGCCTGCCAGTGGGGCCATCTTGTGTTGGCTTTTGGTCATGACGCTTTGGTTGCCTTTGCTAGATTTCGGCAGAAGCTATGCCCCCCTTGTTAACAAAGTTCGCAGCATGATGGGCGCGACAGACTGTGTTCATTACTTTGGATTGACCAAGGCGCAAGGCGCAGCTTTTCAATTTCATGGCAATCTCAAACTGCTTCCTGTTGCAACCCGAACTGAAAGCACAGCTTCAAATGCAAGCCAATGTGCTTGGCTCATTGTCGACACACAAGCCCTTGCGGCATTCACCCAAGAGGTTGATGCCAGCGCCTGGACACAACACGCCACAGTGCGTCGCCCCTCAGACAACAACGAAGACATCGTCTTGTTCAGAGCCCTGTCGATTTCTATCACTGCCAAACCCTGAGCGCGAGTTGCGGCATGTTTGAAGCGCCCACCATCCTTCGTCACGCCGGTACGGTTTTAGTGGGGCAACTGGCTGTGATGGCTTTTGGTGTTGCCGACACCTTCATTGCAGGCCGCTACGACGCCTCTGCACTCGCGGCTTTATCGGTGGGCTCCGCCATTTACGTCAGCATCTATGTGGCCTTGAATGGCTTGATCACCGCGCTGCTTCCGGTCTGGGCAGAGCTTCGCGGCGCTGGGTCTCATGTGGCGTTGGGTCAATCGGTGCGGCAGGCCTTGTACTTGTGCCTTGCCGTCATCGTCTTGGGTAGCCTGATCCTGCTCTTTCCTGATCCTTGGCTGAATGCCACTGGCGTGCCTGAAGTTTTACAAAATGATGTACGAGCTTACCTGCAGGTTTTGGCCATTGCGGTAGGCCCTTCCCTGCTGTTTCGAATGTATTCAACAATTAACCAGAGTTTGGGTATGCCGCTCTGGGTCACGGCACTTCAAATTGCATCTTTGGGCATCAAAATTCCTCTTTCAATTTGGTTCACTTTTGGCGGCTTGGGTTTGGAGGCGCAAGGCCTTGTGGGCTGTGCCTGGGCAACTTTGGTGGTAAACACATGGCTCATGCTCATGGGCCTTTATTTTTTGCGCTGCCAAAAGGTTTACCAAGAATTCAAAATATGGAAGCCCTTGGAAGCACCTAACTGGAAAATGATCCGCGCTTTTTTGCACTTGGGAATTCCTGCTGCATTGTCTTTGATGGTGGAAGTCACTTCCTTCACCATGATGGCCTTGTTCATATCTAGACAAGGTGTCGTGGCATCAGCCAGCCACCAAATTGCAACGAGCATTGCCACTCTGTTGTACATGGTGCCATTGGCGCTTGGCATCGCTTGCAGTGCACGGGTTGGCTTTTGGATTGGGGCCAACGAACCGCGTCATGCAGAAGATGCCGCCCACACTGGGCTGAAGTTAACTTTGGCACTGGCCTTGACACTGAGCAGCGCGTTGGCTATTGGCAAGGATGCGTTAGCCAGCTTATTCTCAACCGATACGGCGGTCATCCTGGCTGCGGCTTCTGTGCTGGGATGGGTTGCGCTTCATCATTTGGTTGACGCATTTCAAGCCGTGTGTGTGTTTATATTGCGGTGTTACAAAATGACCCTTCTGCCTTTGATCATTTACAGCGTCATGTTGTGGGGCGTTGGTCTTTGGGGCGCATATGTTTGGGCGTATCATGGTTTGGGCCCCTTGCAAAGTCGCCCAGAGGTCAGTACTTTTTGGGCCGCCGGCAGTTTTGCCTTGAGCATTGTGAGCTTGGCTTTTGTGGCGCTTGTGTTGTGGGTTGCCAAACAGCGCCGAACTTAATTTCAAAACTTCATTTTTAAAAACGAGGACCACCATGATTCTTGAACTTGCAGACATTCGCATCAAGCCCGGCCAGCAAGCTGAGTTTGAAGAGGCTATTGCGCGCGGCCTTCAAACCGTGATCTCTGGGGCCAAGGGCTTTCAGGGTGCCAAGGTCAATAAAGGCATTGAAAGCCCCGATCGATTTATTTTGCAAATTTTCTGGGACACCCTGGAAGATCACACCATTGGCTTCAGAGAGTCAGCTTCATTCACTGAGTGGCGCGCCATCGTTGGGCCGTTCTTTGCTGCACCGCCAGTGGTTGAACATTTTGTACTCACCTACAAAAGCTAACAGGCATCTGGCTTCCATCCGCCATTGAATCTGCTTGAAAAAGCAAGCCTTCCAAATTCAAGAAATCTTTTGCTCGTGGCCTGTCACCAGCTTGTAAAGCAATGCTGCCAGATGTTCGGACTCTTCAGGGCTTAGGGGTTTGAGAAAGTTTTCTTGAACACGCTCCACCGCTGTTTTCATTTGGAGCGTGGCCGATTGGCCCGCTGGGGTCAACCACAAAAGCTTCCTTCGACGATCGATTTCATGCGGTTCTCGCTTGATCCACCCTTTGCTTTCCAAGCGGCCGATCACCGAGCCAGATGTTGCCGCATCAAAGGCAACGCGTCCTGCCAAAGTGATTTGATCAATGCCAGGGGTGTCCATCACAGCATTCAAAATCGCAAATTGAACGGGTGTGACATCTTCTGCAGCCAATTCAGCCATGAACAAGGCCACCGCAATTTGTTGTGCACGGCGCACCAAATGGCCTGGCGCCTTTGCAAAATCAAAGCTCTTGTTCATAGGATTATCATCAAAGGTTTGCGAAAGATTCGTTAATTAATAAGTATACTTATCAAAACTGAATTTGAGCGTGTTAATTGTTTTTAAACGAAAGGTTGTTATGAGCTTTGTTTTCTCTCCCGCCCCCGTGGTTTCCGTACCGGTCTTGGGCCGTGCTGATCGATTCCCCGCACGCCGCATTTATTGCGTCGGCCGCAATTACGAAGAACATGCCAAAGAAATGGGTTTCACTGGCCGCGAGCCTCCCTTCTTCTTTTTAAAGCCGACAGACTCGTTGGTGGTTGTGAACGAGGGCGAGACAGGCCACATGCCCTATCCTAGCTTGACACAAAATTTCCACCACGAAATTGAACTGGTTGTGGCCATCGGAACGGGTGGTCGCAACATCAAAGCCGCAGATGCAGAAAAACATATCTTTGGTTATGCCGTGGGCCTTGACATGACACGCCGTGATTTGCAAAACGAAATGAAAAAGCAAGGTCGCCCATGGTGTATCGGCAAGGCATTTGATCACTCAGCACCCATTGGCCCCATCACGCCCATTGAGAAGGCTGGCGATGTGAACCATGCTGAGATAGATCTCTTGGTCAACGGTGCCATGCGTCAAACCAGCAGTGTTGCCAAGCTCATTTGGAATGTGGCGGAAACCATTGAACATTTGTCAGCCGCATGGGAGTTGCAACCAGGCGACTTAATTTACACAGGCACCCCTGAAGGCGTAGCAGCCGTGGTGGCAGGTGATACATTGGTCGGCCGTGTTGCTGGCATTGGCACTTTGACCGTCAAAGTCGATCCTGCCAAGTAAACACTAGATACAAAGGGGAGCCATCCCCTTTTTTGGAGCCCACATTGAAAATACTCGAATTGCTGGCCAAGCTCTGCAGCATCTTATCGGGGGCACTGCTAACCTTCATCACCTTGATGACTTGCTACAGCCTGATCGGTCGCAACACAACAGGCCAGACCATCGTGGGTGACTTTGAGTTGACCGGTGTGGCCACAGGGGCAGCCATCGCTTTGTTCATGCCCATGTGCCAGTTCAAAAAAGCCAACATCATTGTTGACTTTTTCACAGCCAAGGCCACTGAAGCCACCATCACCCAACTCGACAGACTGGGCGCTTTGTTCATGGCCGCCGCATTTGCATTGCTCACTTGGCGAACCTACTTGGGCGGTATGAACGCATGGGTTTCCCAATCTGGCTCCATGATGTTGGGCTTCCCCGAATGGATTGTGTATGCCGCCATGACGCCCCCGTTGGCACTGAGCGCCGCCATTGCCTTGACGCAAGCCTTGATGGGTGACAAGTTCACGAACTCCGAAGGCGCATCAGCATGAGCGCACTCACACTGTGTTTGATTATTTTTGGTGCCATGCTGGTTCTCATGGCCATCCGAGTTCCCATCGCTGTCTCTATGTTTTCAGCAGGAACCCTGGGTTATCTGATTCAAACGGGCTGGGGCCCTTACTCAAGCTTTCTCAACAACTTGGCCTTCGCGCGATTTGCAAGTTATGACCTGTCGGTCATTCCCTTGTTTATTTTGATGGGCCACTTTGCAACCCAAGGCGGCATCAGCAAGGCCTTGTTTCAATTTGCTGCCAGCGTTATGGGGCGTTTTAAAGGTGGTTTGGCCATGGCCGCCGTTTTGGCCAGTGCCGCCTTTGGCTCCATCTGCGGCTCTTCGGTGGCCACGGCTGCCACCATCACGGGCGTTGCGCTGCCTGAGATGAAACGCCATGGCTACTCAGGTCGTTTGTCGACAGGCACTTTGGCAGCAGGTGGCACCTTGGGCATTTTGATTCCGCCGTCCGTTCCCTTGGTGATTTACGCCATCTTGACTGAGCAGAATATTGCCAAGCTGTTTGCAGCCGCCATGGTGCCCGGCCTCATTGCCATGTTGGGCTACATGATTGCCATCGCCATCTATGTGCGTGTGGTTCCAGGACAAGCGCCAGAAGTAGGTGACGACATTGAGAAATTCTCTTTGGCCGCCCTCGCGGGTATTTTGCCCATTGCGTCCATTTTTGTCATTGTGTTTGGCGGCATCTACGGTGGTTTCTTCACACCCACTGAAGGTGCCGGTGTGGGCGCCGCATCCACCTTTGTAGCGGCCTTGCTGAAGCGAGAAATCACTTGGGCCAAATTCAATCTGTGCTTTTATGCAACGGCTGAAAGCTCGGCCATGATTTTCATGATTTTCATTGGCGCCGATGTCATGAACTCTTCATTGGCGTTAACCCAAGTACCGAATCAGTTGGCCGAAGTGGTTGGCGGATGGGGTCTTGCACCCTTGATGGTTGTGACGGCCATCTTGCTGTTTTATGTGGTGTTGGGCGCTGTCATGGATGAGCTCAGCATGATTTTGCTCACCATCCCCATTTTCTTCCCCATGATCATGGGTCTCGACTTTGGCATGGCCAAGGAGCCTACCGCCATTTGGTTTGGCATCATGGTGCTCATGACTGTTGGGTTTGGCATGTTGGCACCGCCGGTCGGCTTGAACGTTTACGTTGTGAACAGCATGGCCAAGGATGTGCCCATTTCTGAGAGCTACAAGGGCGTGATGCCCTTCCTCATCAGCGACACCATCAGAACCACTCTCCTGTTGTTCTTCCCCGGGATTTCCCTGTGGTTGATTCAATACGTTGCGTGATGAGAAGCCTGTTTTAGAGGCTTTGATCCGTTAACATTCAAACATCATTATTTGGAGACATCCATGATCAAACGTCGAGCCCTCTTAAAGTCAGGTGCTGCTGCCGCCATTGCGGCGCCAGCCATCACAGCTTTTGCCCAACAAACTGTCACTCTGAAGTTTCACACTTTCATGGCACCGCAGTCCAATGTGTGGCTGAACATGCACAAAGCATGGATGAACAAGGTCGAACAAGAATCTGGTGGCCGCATCAAGTTTGAAGCCTATCCTGCCATGCAATTGGGTGGCACGCCTGTGCAGTTGTACGACCAAGTACGTGATGGCGTGGTCGACGTGGTTTGGACTTTGCCTGGCAACACCGCAGGGCGCTTTCCGAGGGTGGAAGTGTTTGAGTTGCCGTTCATGATGAACAATGCAGAAGCCACATCCAAAGCTTATTGGGAATATGTCCAAACCATGGCACCCGATGAATTCAAGGACACTCAGCTAATTGCCTTGCAAGTTCACGGCCCTGGCGTCATTCACACGGTGGACAAAGCTGTGAAAAGTGTGGCTGACATGAAGGGCTTGAAAATGCGCGCCCCAACCCGTCAAGTCACCAAATTGATGGGGGCTCTGGGTGCCATTCCTGTTGGCATGCCTTTGCCTGGCATTCCCGATGCGCTGTCTAAAGGCACCATCAATGGCGCCGTCATTCCTTGGGAAGTCGTGCCTGCCGTGAAGGTCAACGAACTCACCAAGTTCCACGCCGAGTTTGATCCCGCTGGCGGATGTTTGTACACCACCACATTTGTGATGGCCATGAACAAGGCCAAATACAACTCACTGCCGGCCGATCTTAAAAAGATCATTGACAACAACAGTGGTCTGGAAACTTCAGGTTGGTTGGGCAAAGTTCAACAAGAAGGCGATGTGTCAGGCCGCAAAACAGCCAGCGATCGAAACAATGCCATCTTCACGGTTGGCCCTGCAGAAGCCCAAGAATTTCGACGCAAATCTCGTGCACTCGAAGTGGAATGGATTGAGGACATGAACAAGCGTGGCTTCGACGGACGCAAGTTGATCGACACAGCCCGCGCATTGATCGAAAAACATGCCAAAGCGCCAGCCGCCAAAGCACCTGCGAAAAAGGCTTGAGCTATCAAAGACAGCTGATTAAACACTGCCGAGCTTGTGGCTCGGCGGTGTTGTATCGACTTCCCGACGACGGTGACACCAAGCTACGCGCCATCTGCACTGAATGTCATTTGGTGCATTACGAAAATCCCCTCAATGTCGTAGGCACGGTTCCTTACTTTGGCGAACGTGTGTTGCTTTGCAAGCGAAACATCGAGCCCCGCAAAGGCAAATGGACACTTCCAGCTGGCTTCATGGAGTTGGGTGAATCTACTTCAGAAGGCGCCGCGCGTGAAACTTCCGAAGAAGCTGGTGCAAATTTCAAAATAGGCTCTCTTTTTACAGTGATGAGCGTGCCCCGTGTGGGTCAGGTCCATCTCTACTTCTTGGCCGAGTTGAAGAATGAGCAGTTCGATCCTGGTTTTGAAACTCAAGAGGCCAGAATGTTTTCTGAAACAGAAATTCCTTGGGACGACTTGGCCTTTAGAACCGTGCAAGAAACTTTAAAGCATTATTTTGCCGACAAAAAGTCAGGCAAGTTTGGCGTACACACCCTGAATATTGATTGAAGTCAGCCAGTTGGCCGCCTCATTCGTTGTATCCTTAAGTTGTCTTCAAAAAAGGAAACTACATGTTCAAAATCATCCTTGCTGGCGCGTTGGGCATTTCTGCTCTAGCCTCTATGGCTCAAACTGCAGCACCTACAGCCCCTGTTGTTCCAGCAGCGCCAGCCGCAGCGCCAGCCCCCCCAGCCGCAGCGCCTGCTGCTGCCCCCGCAGCCAAACCTGCAGCTGACGCACCTAAAGCCAGCAAAAAGGCCGCTAAAAAGAAAAAGTCCAAGGCAAAAAAGAAGGCCGCCTGATTTTTCAGAATTCGACACAAAGCCCTGCAATGCGGGGCTTTTTTTTGCGCAATGTGACCCCAACTTGGGCGAAAATACAAGTGTGGCCATTCCTCAGTCTTTTATTCAAGAACTTATATCCCGCGTAGATGTGGTGGAGGTCGTTGGCCGCTTTGTGCAGCTGAAAAAAGGCGGTGCCAATTTCATGGGCCTTTGCCCCTTTCACGGCGAAAAATCGCCCAGCTTCACAGTCAGCCCCACCAAACAATTTTTTCATTGCTTCGGCTGTGGAAAAAATGGCAATGCCATTGGCTTTCTCATGGACCATGCAGGCATGAGCTTCATAGAAGCGGTCAAAGATTTGGCACAGCAGGCGGGCATGACTGTGCCTGAGGAAGACCTTTCACCGCAAGACAGGGCCATCGCCGCCGCTCAAAAACAAAAACATGCCAGCCTAAGTGATATGTTGGAAAAAGCGGCCAGCGCTTATCAGCAACATTTGAAAAATGCACCGAAGGCTGTGGCTTACTTGAAAGGACGCGGCTTATCCGGGCAAATTGCAAAACGATTTGGCTTGGGTTACTCACCTGAAGGTTGGCGCAGCTTGGCAAGTGTGTTTCCTGAATACGACGATCCACTTTTGGCCGAGAGCGGCTTGGTCATCGTGAATGAGGAAGATGACAAGCGATACGATCGATTCAGAGACCGCGTCATGTTTCCGATTCGAAACATCAAAGGTGAGTGCATCGGTTTTGGCGGACGCGTCATGGGTGATGGCACACCCAAATATTTGAATTCACCCGAAACGCCGGTGTTTCACAAAGGTCGCGAGCTGTATGGCCTGTTTGAGGCGCGCGACAGCATTCACGATGCAGGCTATGTCTTGGTCACTGAGGGCTACATGGATGTGGTGGCCTTGGCCCAATGGGGCTTTCCCAATGCGGTCGCTACTTTAGGAACAGCCTGCACGCCAGACCACGTTCAAAAGCTTTTTAGATTTACAGATTCAGTGGTGTTCAGTTTTGACGGTGATGCCGCAGGTCGCCGAGCTGCTCGCAAAGCCCTTGATGGCGCTCTGATTTATGCAACAGACGTTAGAAATATTAAATTCTTGTTCTTGCCCGAAGAGCACGACCCCGACAGTTTCATTCGTGAAAAAGGCTCTGAGGCTTTTTCTGCGTGTGTGGCTATGGCCACGCCACTGTCAAAGTTTTTAATCGAAGTCGCCTCAGAGGCTTGCGATTTGCAATCGGCAGAAGGCCGAGCGCATCTTTCAAGCAATGCCAGCCCACTTTGGCGCGCCCTCCCCGACGGCGCCTTGAAACGCCAGTTGCTCTCAGAATTAGCCCAGTTGATTCAGCTTGAAGCTTCGGAGTTGGCCGGTCTATGGCTCCAACAAGCCGATGTCGCATCGGCTCGAAGCAATCCGCGCTACACAGTTTCTTCTGCCCCTGTCCTACTTGCAGAACCGAAAAAAGCGCGGACCAGACCCGATGGCAAAACATGGCAGCAAGATCCTCAAGGCAAATGGCGCTTGGTGGGCGGGATGGGTGCCACGCAAATGGATTCACTAGGGCCACGGGTTCAACCTGCAAACCGATCTGACCATGCTGTCAGGCTTCTTCTCACCAACATGGCCTTATGGGACGGCTTATCTGCAGAAGACCATGGCTTGTTGTGCGATTTGCCCGAACAACATGGTGAGCTTATGCGTTGGATTGAAAGCCAATTTCATGACCATGGCCCTTTGGCTTGGGGCGCCTTGCAGTTGGAACTCAGTCAACTTGCGTTCGCGACTTTGGCTGAAAAATTGATGGCCTCACACAAGCCCAATTCACCCGAAGTCAACACGGAAGGGGAGCCTGGAGAAGCCCGCAAAGAGCTCAGACTGCTGCTCAACCTGATGTTGATTGACCGCCTGAAAGGGCTTGAAACGCAAGCGCTCAAAGAGGCTGAAAGTATTCAAAGTCCCGAAGCCTTTCAAAAATGGCGCGATCTGCATCAACGCAGACGAACCCTCATGAGCACTGAAATTATTTAGACTTTTCACCCTTGTTTGGGTATAATCCACTTTTCAGGCAAGAGCGACAGCAGCACCTCCGGACCCGGCCACCGCCTCAGCGCACCTCCCTTCATGGGAACGGCCACATCCCCGCAAGGACTGCATTCCAAATGTTCGCCCATCCATCTTGCCCAATTGCCCTTGCAAATCAAGCCACCTGCCCTCAGGTGTTTGTTTGCATTTCCTCTCGCGCCAGAAGTTTGTGGCGCAGCGTTTGTTTCCAAGTCAGTTTGAAGTATTGAGGTCCATCATGCCCGCTCAAAAACCGAAGAAGCCCGTTAAAGCACAAGCCAAGTCTGGCGCAGTCAAAGTTGCCAAACCCGTTGCCAAGCCCGTCGTTAAATCGGCAGGCAAACCAGTGGCAAAACCTGCCCCGAAAGCAACGGCCAAAACAAGTCCGGTCAAAGCCAAAGCCAAAGCACCCGTGAAAGCACCTGCAAAAAAGCCTGCCAAGCCCGCTGTCAAAGCAGTGGTCAAAGCAGTTGCTAAAACAGTTGCAAAACCTGTTGCCAAAGCTGCCGCACCGGTCAAGAAAGTCAGTTCAGTGCCCGCATCCAAAAAAATAATCGCCGCTAAAGTACCCACTAAAGCACCTGCAAAAACACCCTCTAAAGTGCCGGTCAAAGCTGTCAAGCCAGTAGCCAACAAAGCTAGCTCCAAAATTGTCGCCAAACCCCTAGCCAAGCCTTCCGCGAAGCCAGTGGTTAAAACTGCCGCTAAACCGGCCATTAAACCCGCCGTCAAATCAGCTGTTAAGCCTGCTGCAAAGCCAGTCGCCAAAGTTGCCGATAAAAAGGGCGTCACACCAGCGGTCAAGCCAAGCAAAACAACGGCACCCTTGCCTGCAACCCTGACAGAAGGCGCCAAGCGCGGCCGAAAGTCCAAGGCAGATACAGCACCCATTCTTGAAGACATGAGTGACATCGAAGAAGACTTGGTCGGCGAACCTGTTCCGGAATCTACGGAAAAAGTCAAACCCCTTCGAATGAAGATCAGCAAGGCCAAAGAACGCGCCTTGATGAAAGAGTTTGGCTTAGACGAAACTGTCTTGTCCGAAGAGGACATGGCCAAGCGCCGTCAACGCCTCAAGGCTTTGATCAAGTTGGGCAAAACGCGTGGCTATCTCACACACGGTGAAATTTCAGACCACTTGCCAGACAAGCTGGTCGACGCTGAAACAATGGAAGTGGTCATTGCCACCTTGAACGACTTGGGCGTTGCCGTATACGAGCAAACACCCGATGCCGAATCTTTGATCATCACTGACAACGCCCCAACAGGCTCAACCGAAGAAGAAGCTGAAGAAGCTGCCGAGGCTGCGCTGTCCACTGTAGACAGCGAGTTCGGCCGAACCACAGATCCCGTTCGCATGTACATGCGCGAAATGGGTACCGTTGAGTTGCTGACACGCGAGGGCGAAATTGAAATTGCCAAGCGCATTGAAGGCGGCTTGATGAACATGATGACCGCGATCAGCGCATCGCCGGCCACCATCGCTGAGATTCTTCGCCTTGCGGGTGAAATTCGCTCAGGCAAAATCGTCATCTCCACGGTCGTAGATGGTTTTTCCAACATCAATGAAGCCGATGACTATGTGGCTGAAGAAGACTTCGATGAATTCGATGAGTCAGATGACGACGATGGCAAAGGTGGCTCCAAAGCTCTGACCAAAAAATTGGAAGAGTTGAAGAACCAAGCCTTAGAGCGATTCGACCGCATCACCGAGCTGTTCGAACAAGTTCACAAGATCTATGAAAAAGAAGGCTGGGGCACACCCGCCTATCAAAAGGCGCAATTCGCGTTGTCTGAAGAATTGATGACCATTCGATTCACGGCCAAAACCATTGAAAAGCTGTGCGACATGGTGCGCGGTCATGTGGACGATGTGCGCAAAAAAGAACGCGAAATGCGCCGCATCATTGTGGACAAATGTGGCTACCCCCAAGATTTGTTCATTGCTGACTTCAGTGGTCGCGACAAAAACAACCAACGAATTAAGTCACACTTGCTCGATTTGAAATGGATCGAAAAACAAGCTGCTGCCGGCAAGCCCTGGAGTACGGTCATGGGCCGCAACATTCCGCCCATTCAAGACTTGCAGCAAAAGCTCACTGACTTGCAATCGCGCGTGGTGGTGCCTTTGGATGAACTCAAAGACATCAACAAACGAATGAATGCAGGCGAGCGCTCTTCGCGTCATGCCAAGAAAGAGATGATCGAAGCCAACTTGCGTTTGGTCATTTCAATTGCCAAAAAATACACCAACCGTGGTTTACAGTTCCTCGATTTGATTCAAGAAGGCAACATCGGCTTGATGAAGGCCGTGGACAAGTTCGAATACCGCCGTGGTTATAAGTTCTCCACTTATGCCACTTGGTGGATTCGTCAGGCCATTACCCGCTCGATTGCCGATCAGGCCCGCACCATCCGAATTCCAGTTCACATGATCGAGACGATCAACAAGATGAACCGTATTTCTCGCCAGCACTTGCAGGAGTTTGGCTTTGAGCCCGATGCCAGCATCTTGGCCGAGAAGATGGAAATTCCGGAAGACAAGATTCGCAAGATCATGAAGATTGCCAAAGAGCCTATCTCTATGGAAACACCGATCGGTGACGACGATGACAGCCATTTGGGCGATTTCATCGAAGACAGCGCCAACACAGCGCCTATCGATGCGGCCATGCAAGCCGGATTGCGCGATGTGGTCAAAGACATCTTAGACAGCCTCACACCCCGCGAAGCCAAAGTGTTGCGCATGCGTTTTGGCATTGAAATGTCAACCGACCACACCCTAGAAGAAGTGGGCAAACAATTTGATGTGACGCGCGAGCGCATTCGTCAGATCGAAGCCAAAGCACTGCGCAAACTGAAGCACCCAAGCAGAAGCGACAAACTGCGCAGCTTCATCGATACGATGTAATTTGAGAGTCGACATGCGCTGCCAACATACAGCGCAAACAAAAGGCCTTCCAGCTCATCACTGGAAGGCCTTTTTATTGTGGCAACAGTTTTTTATTCGCTGGCCATCACGATGACAGCACTCATGGCCAAGACACCGCCCGGCAAGGTCCAGTTGCTGGGCTTCTCTTGTGGCTGATCTGAAGTCACAGGCGGCAGATTCACCGACAACTTTGGCCTGCGTGCATCGACCACTCTGGCAACACCCACCTCGCCTTTGACTTGCTTGGTGAACTCCGCAAGGGGTCCTTCCGCGGTTCGCACTGAAACTGTGTTGCCCAAATCTTGGAGCATGTTGAGCAATTCGTCAGTTGCTTCTCGCGTCCATTCTTGACGCCATTTCTTTTGCGCTGAATGTGTTAACCAACGGCCTGTATGGCGGTTGAGTCTTGGCGGACACCCAATCAAAATCCAATTTGCTGCGCCATTTTCAGAGCCCGTGGCAGGCAGCATGGGAACAATTTGTTGGAGTGCATAATGCTTGTCGTCTAGGTAAACAATGAATGTTTCCATATTTTTCTCCTGTTAAAAAGTTGTTAAATCGAATGAGTTTCAGTTCCAGAGCTCTCCTGTCTTCTAGTGGCCCACCAGCCCAAGCCCAAAACACCCGCAATGGCCATAACATAAGTTGCGCCACGGGCTAAAAGATTGATGGTTTCGCCGCCATCAAAAATGGGATCTAAGAGTTTTTCATTGATGATCATTTGGGCCGCGGTAAAGGCCAAAACGGCAGCACCCAAATGAATGATCACTGGCCATTTTTCGACCAAGCGCAAAACCAATTTGCTGCCCAGCACCACAATGGGAATGCTGATAAGCAGGCCAATGACGACCAGCGTAAAGTCGCCATTGGCAGCGCCAGCGACACCCAAGACGTTGTCAACTCCCATTAGAGCGTCAGCCACAATGATGGTTTTCATGGCGCCCCAGAACGTTGTGGCGCTAACGCCTTGGTGTTCGTCCTCAGACGTTTCCGTTATGAGCTTGTAGGCAATCCACAAAAGACCTAAGCCTCCTACCAACATCAAGCCTGGAATTTTGAGGAGCCAGACAACGCCTACGGTCATGGCAGAGCGAATCACAATGGCACCCACGGTGCCCCACATGATGGCTTTATTTTGATGTTCCGCAGGGAGGTTGCGCGCAGCAAGCGCAATGACGATGGCGTTGTCGCCAGCTAAAACCAGATCTATAAGAATGATGGCCAGCAGCGCTGACCACCATGGCATTGAGAACAATTCCATGAAAGACCTTCAATAACGATCCGAACAAGCCACGCATATCAGAAAGACATGCGTGACACGAGAGATCGAAGGTCTTGCTTTGCTTGTAGTGAATCATTTATATGCCCAACAAACCGGAAGTAAAAACTCCGTAATGACGATTTGTTGATCTCGACGTGCGCCTAGAGGCTGTACTGAGCACGAAGAAATTGAGCTACTCCCCAACGATGACCAGATTAGAAATGAAGTCTTACAAATTGAAAAGTCTGCATTGATTTAAGCCCAAATTTTGTAGGGGATTTGAAGACCTCTGCAGGTTAATGCCTCTTGGCAACCAAAGTGAGAATGTCGTAACTGGCCACCAATTCTTTGTCTTGGTTGGTCACCTCCACATCCCATGCCACCACGCCCTGCCCTTGGCCGTTGGCATCTTTCTTATTGCGGTCAATTTTGCGTTTGCATGTCAGGCGCACCTGAATGCTGTCCCCTAAGCCCACAGGTTTCACAAAACGCAAGGTGTCCAAACCGTAGTTGGCCAAGACCGGGCCAGGCTCAGCCACCACAAATAAGCCGGCTGCATCGGACAAGACCAAATAGCCATGCGCAATGCGTTTGCCAAAGGCCGAAGCCTTGGCCGCTTCGTCGTCAAAGTGCATGTAAAACATGTCGCCTGTGAGTTCGCCAAAGGCTTTGACATCGGCTTCACCAATGACCTTAGCAGCTGTCAACAAGGACTCGCCAATTTGCAATTCTTCAAAATAATGTTTGAAGGGGTGCGTGCCGGTTTCAATGACTTTGGCACCTCGTGCATATTCTCGTGTGATGGCGGTCAGCATCGTGGGTGAACCTTGCACCGCAGCACGTTGCATCATGTGCGTCACCGCACGAATGCCTCCCAACTCTTCACCACCACCGGCACGACCTGGCCCGCCATGCTTGAGTGAGGGCAAGGGAGATCCATGACCTGTTGATTCGCCTGCAGACTCGCGATCGAGCACGTGCAAACGACCGTGATTGGCAGCCAAGCGAGGCACCACTTGCGCGGCCAATTCGGGTGACTTGGTGATCAATGATCCGACCAAACTGCCCTTGCCGCGCTTGGCCAATGCCATGGCTTCTTCCATGCTGTCGTAGGGCATGAGCGTGCTAACAGGGCCAAAGGCTTCAATGTCGTGAACACTGTCAGTGCTCATCGGTTTTTGGCACAAAAGCAAAGTGGGTTGGAAAAACGCACCATGGGCCACGCCTTCGCCCACCCAATTGAAGGTGGCATCGCCACCGCAAACCAATTCAGTACTTTGGCGCAACATCGCCACGCGTTCAGCCACATCTGTTTGTTGTGACTTGGAGGCCAACGCGCCCATCTTCACACCTTCGATGGATGGATCGCCCACTACCACTTTGGACAGGCGGGCTTTGATTTTTTCGGCCACGGCATCAAGGTGTTTGCTGGGCACAATGGCGCGGCGAATGGCGGTGCACTTCTGACCTGCTTTCACGGTCATTTCACGCACCACTTCTTTGACAAACAAATCAAATTCTTCGTCATCGGGTGTCACGTCATCGGCCAAGATGGCGCAATTCAATGAGTCGGCTTCGGCATTGAATGGAATGCTGTTGCGAACCAAATTAGCGTTGACGCGCAGTTTGGCTGCAGTATCGGCTGAGCCTGTGAAAGTGACCACATCGGCCACATCCAATCGGTCAAGCAAGTCGCCAGTGCTGCCAATGACCAATTGCAATGCGCCTTTGGGCAAGATGCCCGATTGGTCAATCATGCGAACCAAGGCTTCTGTCAGGTAGCTGGTGGCTGTGGCGGGCTTGCCGATGCATGGCATGCCGGCCAAGAAGGTGGGCGCAAATTTTTCTAACAGGCCCCATACGGGAAAGTTGAAAGCATTGATGTGAACTGCCACACCGCCACGAGGCACCAAAATGTGCGTGCCAGCAAAGGTGTTTTTCTTGCCCAAAGAAGCAACAGGGCCTTCGTGAATTAAATTGCCACTGGGCAGCTCGCTGGCGGCCATGCCAGCGTAGGCAAACAAAGTACCTGTGCCACCTTCGATATCCACCCATGAGTCAATGCGCGTGGCACCCGTGTGGGCTGAAATGGCATAGAGCTCTTCTTTGCGTTCACCCAAGTACTTGGCCAATGCGCGCAATGCGGCTGCGCGTTGCTGAAAGTCCATGGCCAACATGCCATTGAGGCCTGTGGTGCGCCCGTATTGCAGCGCCTCTGCAAAGTCTAAGGACTCGGCGTGGGCAAAGGCCACTTCTTGGCCATTGATGGCACTGTGGAGGGCTTGGGCGGCTTGTTGACCGATCCAACGGCCGGCTATAAAACTTTGGAGAACGGTGGTCATGTGTGAAAGTCCCATGCTGGCTTGATTGTTCAAAAAATGCGCAGTCGGAAACGAGTGATGCAATTAACCGACCGCGTAGACTGGAAATATTATGCATGTTTTCAAAACTCAAAAATGCCATTCAAAATTAAGGGTAAACCCTTAATTGTTGCGCCGATTACTTCGATTCACCTGATTGCCTTTACTCAGCAATCCAAATGACTCAATGACACAATGCCGTTCATGAAATTATGGTTTTACACTTTGGCTATTTCATTCAGCCTTTCAAATGTTTTGGCGCAAACTGCTGAAGGCAAACCATCCGGCTATGAACTCATGACCAACAAGCAATATGGCAATTGCATTGCGTGTCACGACATGCCGGGGGTTCAAGGCATGGTTAGCAATTTTGCGCCCTCTCTCAAAGGTGTGGGTCAGAGACTTTCTGCTCAAGAATTGACACAATGGGTGGTGGATGCCCGCAGAATCAATCCAGACACCTTGATGCCCCCTTTTGGCAGCACGCATGAATTAAACCTTGTCCGTCCGGCTCGCGCTATTCTGACGAATGAGCAAATTGCGCTAATCGTTTCAAGCTTGCAATCATGGCGATAAACAAATTACGCATGGACCCAACATCTTCCAATAAGCACTGCCCCATGCGCCGAACCAGTTTGGCGTGGGCCTTGGGAACTTGCTTGCTTGCGCCTCACACCTCGGTGCTTTCCCGGCCCCTGAACGAGTTGTCTTCTGATGGCATTGACCTCGTATTCCCAAGGCTGGCAGACACCGGTAATGCGGTTCCCTTAGAGGCGCAAATTACAGCGCCATCGGGACTCCATCTCAATGCACTCAAAGTGATCTTGCCCGAGAACCCTAACCCGGTGGCGCTTCACCTCAAGATCATGGGCCAACCCGTTCAATACACATTGAAAACTCGCCTCAGACTGGCTGCCAGCCAATCCGTGTGGCTTGTCGCTGTATTCAATGACGGCAGTGAGCGGGCCAATCACGCGCCCACTGTGATTACCTCCACCGCCTGTTTAGATGATTCTTAATTTCACATGAGCTCACCCATTCTCACTCGACTTGCATTGGCAGGCCAGGTTAAAGCTGGCGGTCATGTAGAGGCTCGCTGGTCTGCCGCGCATCCGATGAATTCCGGTTTTCGCGTGGATGATTCTGGGAACCGTATTCCAAAAAACATCATTCACACGGTTCGCGCCTATTTGAATGATCGTTTGATCATGGAAGCTGATTTGGGGACTGCCATGACCTCCCCTGTTTACCTTGCATTTCCTGTGTCTGTGCCTGCTGAAGGCGGCATTGTCAAAGTCATATGGCAAGACGATTTGGGACAAATGGGTGAAACCCAACAACGCTTGGTCATTTAAAGCCATGCTCAAATCAGCTTTTTTTAGCTTGCTTTTTTGCGGGTCATTGGCATCCTCGGCACAAACAGTGTCTTCAGAACCATTCAAGTTGCCAAGTGGTCCTTTGAATCAACTCAGTGGCCAAGCATTTTTGAGTCCCTCATTGAAAGCCATGCAAAGCGATGCCAGCACCAACCCCATCAGTTTGTGGCTGGAGCAAGGCAGAACGCTCTGGAATGGCGCCGCGGGCCAGCCTTCATGCGCGCAGTGTCATGGCGATATTGAAACCATGAAATCGGTTGCACCGCAGTATCCGAAGTGGTCTGACAAACAACAAAAGTTGATCAACATGGAAGATCAAATTTTGACTTGTTCACAGCGGACTTTGCGTCCTTTGAAAAGCCTTGAAAATACCGAGTTACTTTCTCTCAGTGCCCTCTTGCATTCAAGCAGTGCTGGCTTGCCATTTCAAATATTGCCAAACAAAGACAGCCAAAAGCGTTGGCAAGTTGAACTGAACGCGGGTGCAAAACTTTTCACAACGCGCATGGGTCGAATGAATTTAGCGTGCACACATTGCCACGATCTGAACATTGGTAAAACAATGCGCGCTGATGTCATCTCACCCGGTCACCCCACCGGATTTCCAATTTTCAAATTAAGTTGGCAAAGCATGGGATCGATCGATCGAAGACTGAGAGCCTGCTACTCTGGCGTTCAAGCAGAGGTGCCTGCGCCCGGCAGCCCAGAGCTTCGGCAATTGGAATTATTTTTAAAATCTCGCGCACAAGGAATGCCTATTGAGGGGCCTTCCTTGCGGCGATGAGATTGAATTGAATTTATTCAATTCATGAAGTCAATCAAATAAACTTCAAGCCTGCATTCTTTAAAGGCAAATCTCTGAGCGGCTTGCCAATGGCCGCAGAAATAGCATTCATCACAGCAGGCGCCACGACGCAAATGGTGGGCTCACCCACACCGCCCCAGAAATCGTAAGTAGGCACCAAAACAGTTTCCACTTTAGGCATCTGAGCCATTTTGAGCAATTGGTAGGTGTCGAAATTATTTTCTTTGATGCGGCCATTTTCAACTGTGCACTCGCCAAAGAATGTGGCACTAAGTCCCATGACAACACCCCCTTCTACCTGCGCCGCCACTTGGTGTGGATTCACAAAATGGCCAGCGTTGGTGGCCAAGACCATCCGCAGTACTTTCACTTCGCCTTTGGGGCTGACAGTCACTTCAGCCACCGCTGCTGAATAAGCGCCATAGCCCATGAACTGCGCAATGCCTCTGAAAACACCAGGTGCTGCGGGCTTGCCCCAGTCACCCTTCTCAGCAGCGGCATTAAGCACTTGCAAATGCTTAGGATGGTTTTGCATCAAGGCTTGACGGAAAACCAAAGAATCTTTGCCCGCAGCGCGTGCAACCTCTTCAATGAAACACTCCATATAAACACCATTCTGATTGGTGTTCACACCACGCCAAGGACCAACCGGTACATGGGTATTGCGAATTGCATATTCGGTGAGCAAGTTGGGAATGGTGTAACCCAATTGTGCGTCGCCTGGTTGTGACCAGAAACCCTGCAATTGGCGCTCGTCTTTCCCATCTTTGATGGCTGAAGGATTGACCCATGCGTTGATCGACTGGCCTGATGATCGGAGGGTCATACCCACCAAATTACCCTTGCTGTCCAAACCAGCTTTCATGTAGCACTGAGAAACGGGTCGGTAGTAATCGTGGGTTTGATCTTCTTCACGCGACCAAATCATTTTGATGGGTGTACCAGGAAACTGTTTGGCAATTTTGACAGCTTGGGACACAAAGTCTTGCTGACCACCTTTGCGTCCAAACGCGCCGCCCAAATCAGTGACATAGACTTCACACTTTTCAAGAGGCAAGCCCGCAGTTTCGGCCAGCACTGCCAATGATGCTTCGGCATTTTGTGTGGGCACCCAAACTTCTGCTTTGTCCGAAGTCCATCGGGCCGTGCAATTCATAGGCTCCATGGGGGCGTGAGACAAGAAAGGCGTGCTGTAAACGGCTTCGACTGTTTTGGCTGCATTCGCCACCGCATAGATGGCATCACCTTCTTTGCGGCCCGCATAGTCGCCACGCGCAGTGAGGCCTTCACGTACATGGTTGGCAATCATGGCACTGTTGACTTTGGCGTTAGGGCCCTCGTCCCACACGATAGGCAATTGAGCCAATGCATTTTTAGCGCGCCACCAGGTATCGGCAACCACGGCCACGGTGGTGGCATCGACTCTGACCACTGCCTTCACGCCTCGCAAAGTTTTCACTTTGCTGTCGTCAAAGCTGATCAGCTTGCCACCAAATACAGGGCAGTCCATGACTGAAGCGCAAAGCATGCCATCCATCTTCAGATCAATGCCGTAAATCAGTTTGCCGTTGAGCTTGTTGGCAGTATCCAAGCGTTTGAAAGATTTACCGGCAATTTTCCAATTACGGGGGTCCTTCAGAACAACCGCTTTCATGTCGGGAACAGGCAACTGCGAGGCCGCAGCAGCGACTTTGCCGTAAGTTATTTTGCGCCCTGATGCCGCATGGGTAATGACGCTGTTTGAAACAGCCAGTTCTGAGACGGGCACACTCCATTCATTGGCCGCAGCTTGCATGAGCATCATGCGGGCCACTGCGCCACCACGGCGCACATAGTCTTGTGAAGTTCGAATGCCACGACTGCCGCCGGTGCTCATATCGCCCCATGCACGCTTGCGTTTTAAGTTTTGAACCGGGGTAGGCGACTCTGTGGTGATTTTGGACCAATCGCACTCTAATTCTTCGGCCACCAATTGGGCCAAGCCAGTACGGGTACCCTGACCCATTTCAGAACGAACAATGCGAACCACGCAAGTGTCGTCGGGCTTGACCACGACCCAAATGCCGATCTCTGGCGTTGAGTCTGAGCTTTGTGCGAGTGCTTCTGATGTGGACAGGAGGTTAAGGCCCAAGGCCAAGCCACCGCTGGCCATGGCAGACGTTCCCACCATGAAATTGCGCCGAGAAATTTGGACAGGAGATGTTTGAATTTGATTCATGGTAATTCTCCTTAAACTTTGATTTGCTGCACCAAAGCGGCCACTTCACCGCTGTCGGAATTGGCCAATTTTTTGGTGCCAGCCGCAACATGAATGGCTTCACGAATTCGCTGATACGTGCCACATCGGCAGATGTTGGTCATGGCCAAATCGATGTCTTTGTTGGTCGGCTTCGGTTTGCGTTTAAGCAAAGAAACAGCCGCCATGATTTGACCTGACTGGCAGTAACCGCACTGCGGTACATCGACCTCGGCCCAGGCTTTTTGAACCGGATGGCTGCTGCTGTCTGACAAGCCTTCAATGGTGATAATTTTGCGGCCGGTCATGGCAGATCCGGGAACAGAGCAAGAACGAACGGGTTGACCGTCCACATGCACAGTGCAAGAACCGCACTGCGCAATGCCACAACCAAATTTAGTCCCTGTGAGTCCGATGACTTCACGCAAAACCCATAACAAGGGCATTTCAGATTCGGCATCCACTTTTTGGACTTTGCCATTGACATTTAAAGAATACATTTAAATTTTGCTTACAAGGATTAAAGACCGACCAAATAAGATTTAAATTTTTCTGCCACGCGCTGTTTCAATTCGGGACTTGCACACGCCACAGGTGGAAAATCTTTCAACATTTCAAAAGGTCTGCAAGCATCAATCACGGCACGTGAATTGGTGCTGGTGCCCTTTGGAATTCGCGGATCAAGGGGGCCACTCCATGCTTTTCGAATGAACTCAATATCTTCCACAGGATCGCACCGCGTGCACATGGCCCACATCACATCGAACAAGTCTGTTGGATCGACATCTTCATCGACCACCACCACAAAACGGCCTAGATAAGAACCCGATTGACAATTGGCAGCCATCATGGCGGCTTGTTTGGAGTGCCCGGCATAGGCTTGCTTGATGGAGATGATGTTGAGCATGCGGGCAGCTCCTGCCTCGTGGCACCACACCCCTTTCACGCCCGATAAACCGGCACGTTCCACTTCATCCCAAATCATGCCGGCCTTCATGACACATTTGGAAAATGAGAAGTCGGATGGCGGCTTCAAAGGTGTAGCCATGGTCATGATGGGGTTATTGCGGTAATAAACCCGTTGGATTCGCACCACGGGTTGATTGCTTTTGCCACCCGCGTAATAGCCCGTGAATTCGCCGAAGGGGCCTTCAGGCAAAGTTTCACCTGGGTACATTTCGCCTTCCAAAACAATTTCACTGTGTGCCGGCATGGGCAACTTGTGAACCTCACTCAAGACCACATCAAAAGGCAACCCACGGTGACCGCCTGAGTAATCGAATTCCGACAAACCAAAGCGCAATTCATTGCCACCGGCCAAGAACAACATGGGATCGTGACCACAAGAAATGAGCACAGGGCAAGGTTTGCCCATTGCAAAGTATTTGTCGCGAATTTGACGTCCATGTTTGCCTGGCGAAGTCCAAAGTCCCACTTTGTTTTTGTCGTGCGCCATGGCCCTATACGTGCCAATGTTGATCCAGTCCAGCTCGGGGTCGCGCATGATGACCAAATCGTCGGTACCGATGTATCGGCCACCATCTAATTCGTGCAGCAACGGAATGGGGAACTTGAAAATATCGACATCTTCATCGCGGTCTACGTTTTCCAAAATGGGGCCAGTTTCCACAACACGCGGTGGAATGGGCTCGTGTTTTTTCATGCGGTTGCGATAAGCCTGCACCACATCCATCGGGCCACTTGGCACAGGGAAACCCAATGTGAGGGCCAAACGTTTGGATGAATTGGTGCCTCCCGACAGCAAGCGATAGCCTGGCGGGTAACCTGGAATGTTGTCAAACAAAATGGCTTTAGGTTCACCTTTGCGAGATGAATTGACAATCTCTGCCAAGGTGCCCACCTCTAAGTTCCAGTCTGCGCCTGAAATGTGCAAAACCTCATCGGCATTTTCGGCACGGGCTATCAGTTCACGCAAATCCAAATGCGGGCCGTCGTAGTCGTTCCACGCCTTGGTCAGGTTTTGGGGTTTGGAAGATGTATCAGGCATGTTGGACTTTCGAAATAATTAAGGTGCTGTTGTTTCAATTGAATGAAAACTCAATCGGCTTTGATTTGAGCGGCTTTGACCACGGGCGGCCAGCGTTTTAATTCAGCAGACAAAGTTTCAGCCATCAATTGAGGGGTGCCACCGCCTGCATCAATTCCCTGCTTTGCCAGGTTGGCAACGATCTCTGGATTTTTCAAAACAAGGTTCACTTCTTGGTTCAGAGACTGAATCACTTGAGGTGAAGTGCCCTTGGGTGCCATCAAACCGTACCAAATATCAACCTGCACTTTGGGCAGACCCTGCTCTTTGAAGGTAGGCATTTGAGGCATTTGAGCCACTCGCTCAGCACTGAGAACCGCCAGCATTTTGAGCTTGCCCGCTTTAACCAAAGGCATCACGGTGTGAACTGGCGCAATCATGGCTGATACATGGCCTGCAGCCACATCGTTGACAGCGCCGGCACTGCCTTTGAAGGGAACATGGAAGAGGTTTAAGCCAGCTTCAAACTTAAGCAACTCCATGGCTAAGTGTTGCGGTGTGCCATTGCCAGGCGACGCGTAATTGACGCCCTTGTTACTGGTTTTGGCCATTTGCAAAAACTCGGCCAAGGTGTTGGCTGTGGAACTGCTCGGAACCACCAAGCACAAGGTGCCTGTGCCTAACAAAGCCACTGGCGAAAAATCTTTGACGGTGTCAAAGGGCAAGTTGGGATTGACCGCAGCATTGGTGGCAAAGGTGGTGCCGACCACCAGCAAGGTGGCGCCATCGGGTTTGGCCCGGGTGACGTGATCGGCTGCGATATTGCCGCTGGCCCCGGCTTTGTTTTCAACCACGGTGGCGTAGTTGCCCTTGATTGAAAACTGTTGGCTCAGCGTTCTTGCAAGAATGTCTAGGCCAGTACCAGGGGAAGCTGAGACGATTAAGCTTAAATTGGCAGGTGCGGCCTGAAGGCCGTTTGTGCCCAAAATGACGGTTGAGGCCAAAGTCAGAAACAACCGAATCAGAGATTCTTGAACCTTCATTTTTACCTTCATTCAGACATATTGTGGACAGACCAATTGTGAAGGATACTTACAAATTCAGTGGTTTTTAAGGCTTAAGGGCTTTCTCTTACTAGAGTTTTTCTCACGCAAAGTTTTCGGTATCCACTTCGGAATTGGACTGTGCGCTGTACCGGCTGCCTTGAACGGTTTTTTCGTTGATGAGGGCATCAAGCTTTGCAATGAACTCGGGGCTGAGTTTCACATTGGCAGCCCCAACGTCGTCTTGTAAATGGGACACGCTGGTCGTGCCTGGAATTGGAACAATGTGAGTGTCCTTGTGCAGCAGCCAAGCCAGGGCCAACTGAGCGGGCGAGCAACCTACCTCTTGTGCCAAGCTCAGGTAGGGTGCAAACAACTTAAAGTTGGCAGCATAGTTTTCAGGTGTGAAACGCGGCATGCCTTTTCGGATGTCTTTGGCATCAAAGGATTGAAGGTCAAGTTCGCCACACAAAAAACCACGCGCCACAGGACTGAAGGCTACAAAGGCAGCGCCCAATTCTTTGCAGGCTTGAAGCACAGCAATTTCCGGGTTGCGCGTCCACAATGAATATTCAGTTTGCACTGCAGTGATGGGATGCACGGCATGTGCTTTGCGCAAGGTGCTGGCCGAAACTTCAGACAAACCGATGCTTTGAATTTTGCCTTGACGCACCAAATCACTGAGTGCGCCCACGCTGTCTTCAATCGGCACTTTTTTATCCCAGCGGTGCAAGTAGTACAAATCGATGACATCGGTTTGCAAACGCTTCAAGGCAGCTTCACAGGTCGTGCGAATAGTTTCGGGTCGGCCATCAATGACGCGTACCAATTTGCCATCGCCATTCGCATCCACACCTGACATGCCGCACTTGCTGGCCAAGGTGAACTTTTGACGGTGCGGCTTGAGTATTTTACCAACCAAGGTTTCGTTGGTGCTAAAGCCATAAAGCGCCGCGGTGTCAAATAAGGTAACGCCCGCATCCAAGGCTGTGAGCAAGACCCTTTCAGCTTGTGCTTCTGAAATGGGGGGACCATAGGCATGGCTTAAGTTCATGCAACCCAAGCCGATTTCGCTGACTTGAAATGGACCTAGTTTTCTGTTTTTCATGTTGAAATTTTAAGGATTGATTGAGCCCATTTTGGGAATGTGGCGTTACGCTGCAAGACGTCTTGATATAAGCGCAAGACAAATTATGAAGTGAGTTGTTGCTCTAAATTGTGAAGTACTTTGTAGCAAGGCAGCACTTGGGCGACACTAGAGTTTGGCTCGCGCCCTTCTTTGATGGCGGCAAAGAACTCTCGGTCTTGCAACTCTATGCCGTTCATCGAGACATCCACTTTGGATACATCAATTTGCTCTTCCTTGCCGGTGTACAAATCATCATAGCGAGCCAAGTAAGTGCCGGTATCGCCGATGTAGCGAAAGTAGGTTCCCAAGGGGCCGTCGTTGTTGAATGACAAGCTTAATGTGCAAATAGCGCCATTGGCCGCTTGCAATTGAATGCTCATGTCCATGGCAATGCCCAGAGCGGGATGGATGGGGCCTTGCACTGCATTGGCTTTCACAATGGGGCTACCTGCTTGATACGCAAACAAGTCAACCGTGTGGGCCGCGTGGTGCCACAGCAAATGGTCTGTCCAACTGCGCGCTTGACCCAAGGCATTCATGTTGGTGCGGCGGAAGAAATAAGTTTGCACATCCATTTGCTGAATGTTGAATTCGCCAGCCTTGATTTTGTGATTCACCCACTGATGGCTAGGGTTGAATCGGCGTGTGTGGCCGCACATCGCTACTTTGCCAGATTCTTTGGCCAAGCGAACCACTTCTTCGGCATCCTTCCAACTGTCTGCCAATGGAATTTCAACCTGTACATGCTTACCCGCTTTCAAACAAGCGATCGATTGCGATGCGTGCATTTGCGTTGGCGTGCACAAAATCACGGCATCGACTTCGGGGATCGCCAAGCTGTCTGACAAATCTGTCGTGACATGGCCGATGCCATATTTGTCTGCGACCTCTTTGGTTTTGTTGTATTCACGGCCAATCAATGACACCACCTCAACACCATCGATGTTCTTGATGCCATCCAAGTGTTTGATACCAAATGCGCCGGCACCGGCCAACGCAACTTTGATTGTTTGAGACATTTTATTTTCCTCTGTTCAAAATTGATTTTCTAAGATTGCATGCCCTACCGCCGTATTGGAAGCAGGCACATGGTAGAAACGTTGCTTGAGCACAGGCGCTTTGCCACCATTCACATCGTTCATGGCGCCACGCGCAATCAGCCACATGACCAACTCAATGCCTTCGCTGCCAGCTTCACGCACATAGTCGATGTGCGAAATATCGGCAGCGGCTTGCGGATCGTTGATGAGCTTGTCCATGAAAACACGGTCAAACTCTTTGTTGATAAGCCCCGCACGCGCACCTTGAAGTTGGTGACTCATGCCACCGGTGCCCCAGATGTGAAGGTTGATATCTTCGTCGTAAGTTTCAATGGCTTTGCGAATGGCTTTGCCCAAATTGAAGCAACGCTGGCCACTTGGCACGGGGTACTGGACCACATTGACAGCAAAGGGAATGACGGGACATGGCCATTCAAATTTGTCTGTAGGTGGCTGGCCACACATCAAAGACAAGGGCACTGTGAGGCCATGGTCTACATCCATTTTATTCACAATGGTGAGGTCGAAATCTTGCTGAATGACCGAATGTGCAATGTGAGCAGCCAATTCAGGGTGGCCGTTGACCACCGGTACTGGACGGGGGCCCCAGCCCTCGTCGGCCGGCAGAAATTGTGCGGCTGTGCCAATGGCAAAGGTAGGAATCATGTCCAAGCTGAATGCGGTAGCGTGATCGTTGTAGACCAAGAAAATAACATCTGGCTTGTTGTCTTTCATCCATTGCTTGCCATAGTCATAGCCTTGAAAAAGGGGCTGCCAATAGGGCTCATTTGTTTTGCCCAAGTCAAGGGCGGCGCCAATAGCGGGCACGTGCGATGTAAAGACGGAAGCTGTAATTTTGGCCATGTTCAGTGTGCTTTCTTGCCGGCAGAGCCTTGTGGTTGATTTTGTGCTTGAGCGCTGCCGTTTTCTCCAACGTATCGATTGCCCTCCACTGAACGGCCACCACTGATCATCATGTTTCTGTACTCCTCTTCGGTCATACCCGTCATGGAGCCAGCCATTTGCTGAAAGCTTTTACCGTCAGTGGCGCCAATTTTGGCAAGGAAATAAATGTTGCCACCTGTGCGCATGCACCAGTTTAAATCACGCGCCATGACAGCTTGTTTTTGCTCTTCGGTCATGGCCCATTCGTCCAAGTAAGCACGCTCATTGGCCTTGAATCGCTCGCGATTTTCGGCTTTCATGAGCGACATGCAAAACTGATTGATCCAATAGCCTTTGCGGCTTTGCTCGGCATCGAAAATGATGGTGCCAGGCACATCCAAATAGGGTTTATCGAGCGCCATTAAAATTTCTCCTCTGGCCAGTAAAGGCGCATGGGATTGTTGACCAATAACTTTTGCTGCAACTCAGGCGTGGTCGCAATGTGCGGAATAAAGTCCACCAACAGGCCGTCATCGGGCATGTGCTTTTTCAAATTGGGATGCGGCCAGTCGGTGCCCCACAGCACGCGGTCTGGAAACTCGTCGACAATGGCCTTGGCAAATGGCACGACGTCTTTGTAAGCGTTTTGCTCGCCATTTAAAGCAGGCGAACCCGTGACAGACAAGCGCTCGGGGCATGTGACTTTGCACCAGACATTGGTGTTCTCGCGTATGAACTTTAAAAGCAATTGGAATTGAGGACCCTCTACAGGCAGTTTCACATCGGGTGTGCCCATGTGATCAATCACCACCACGGTTGGCAGGCCTGAGAAGAAATCCCATAACTCAGGCAGATCAACTGCTTCGAAATAAATGACCACATGCCAGCCCAGCTTGCCGATGCGTGCTGCAATTTCCATGAGCTCGTCTTTGGGCGTGAAGTCAACCAAGCGCTTGATGAAATTGAAGCGCACGCCTCGCACACCCGCATCGTGCATGGTTTGCAATTCTTGATCTGTGACGCTGCGCTTGACGGTGGCTACACCGCGTGCCTTGCCATTTGAATTGAGCAAAGCATCCACAGTGGCGCTGTTGTCAGTACCATGGCAACTGGCACCAACCACGATGTTGCGCGCAAATCCCAAGTGATCGCGCAGTGCATAGAGTTGCTGCTTGGAAGCATCACAAGGCGTGTACTTGCGCTCTGGCGCATAAGGAAACTCGGCACCTGGGCCAAACACATGGCAGTGAGCATCCACGGCACCTGCAGGCAGTTTGAATTTGGGTTGGCTGGGGCCGCTGTACCAATCTAGCCAGCCGGGGGTCTTTTGAAATTCCATCTTAGTTCTCACTCATTTAATTTATTCAGATTCAATCTTTGGCAGTGCCGCGCAAACCAGATCGCACAATGACCTTGTTTAGCAGGCCACTTTGGCCCATGTTGTTTGCAAAGCTTTGAACAAACTCTCGGCCAGCATCACGCCCTTTTGGAATAGCGATGGCCAAGTTTTCCAAGCCCCAACGCCCTTGAATGACTTGACTACCCGGCAAGGTATCTGATATCTCAAACAAGATGCCTTTGTTGGTTGCAAAGGCATCAATTTGTTTTGTTTCAAGCATGTTTTTGGCTTTGGCCAAAGAGTCGGCAGGGACCACCTTGGCATTTTTGTACAACTGCGTTAACACGCCCTGCGAGGAACTGCCCTGACTTACCCCAACGCGCACACCGAGCTTGTCAATTTCTGTAACCGATGGCAGTTTGCTGTCGCCTAACACCAAATAACCCAACTCCAAGCGAACCAGTGGCACGGTGAAATCCATGTCTTTGGCCCGAACGGCAGTGGCATTGGTAAACGTAAAGTCAATCTTGCCATCTTTCAACGAATCCAATACCAGCGCCAAACGATCAAACTCCACAACTTGTAAAGGCACATTCAAGCGCTTTGCCAACTCTTTGCCCAAATCAAGTGCTATGCCAACACTTTCACCAGACTTTGGATCTTTGACCCAAGATGTAGGACTTCCAAGGTAAACACCGACACGCAAAACACCCGAAGGCGCCAAGGCTTGCCTGACCTCTGCTGTGGCCTGCGCCGCACTTGTTTCTCGCGATGCATTAGCCCCAGTTAAAGCACCAAAGTCAATCGCACAACCCACGAGAGAAAGACTTAGTAGGCCCAGCATCAAACTTCGCGCGATGGGTGCATAAATTTTCTTGAATTTCATTGGCAAATCCTTTTTTAGCTGGCTTGACTTGATGCTGTTGTTCGGTATCAATCGATGTACTTCAAACCCGCTTTGGCCAAAGGCTCGCGCATGTTGTACATGTCGAGTCCCAAAATGCCTGCAGACAATTTGGCACGTTTTTCACCTTCGTTGGCTTCGCGGGCTTCAGCAGCATCAGCCACTTTTTGAGCCCACTCAGCAGGGACTACCACCACACCATCGTCATCGGCCACGATGGCATCACCTGGATTCACATTGACACCCGCACACACCACGGGAATGTTGACAGAGCCCAGCGTAGATTTGATAGTACCTTTGGCGCTGACGCCTTTGCTCCAAACAGGAAAGCCCATCGCAGTCAGTTCACGGACATCACGCACGCCGGCATCAATGACCAAAGCTTTGGCACCGCGCGCCATGAACGAAGTGGCCAACAAATCGCCAAAGAAGCCATCACAGTTTTCAGCACTGAGGGCCGCAATCACGATGTCGCCAGCTTGAATTTGCTCAGCCACCACGTGCATCATCCAATTGTCACCAGGGTGCAACAGCACCGTAACGGCTGTACCAGAAACAGGTACCCCACTGTAGATAGGCCGCATGTACCTTTGCATCAGGCCCACACGGCCCATGGCTTCGTGCACCGTGGCTACGCCGAAGCGGCCGAGTTTGTCGACGGCCGCCTTATCTGCTCGAGTGATGTTGCGCTTCACAATTCCGAGTTCTGTCATGTTCAGTCCAATTTAAAAATAGTAAGAGAGAGAGATCTTTGGCGGCCTGCTTGCTCAAAGCCCTTTGGCTTTTAAGTGCGCATCCAATCTTGGAAACACACGGCGTGTGTTGCCTTCGTAAATTTTGTAACGCTGTTCTTCATTCAAGATACTTGAAGATTGAATGTAACGCTTGGTATCGTCAAAATAATGACCTGTTTCAGGGTCAATTCCGCGGACGGCACCAATCATTTCAGACGCAAACAAAATATTCTCAACGGGGATGACCTTGGTCAACAAGTCAATGCCAGGTTGGTGATAGACGCAAGTGTCAAAGAAAATATTGTTCAGCAAATGATCTTGCAACAAGGGCTTTTTCAATTCTTGCGCCAAACCGCGAAAGCGCCCCCAGTGGTATGGCACAGCACCGCCGCCATGGGGAATGAGAAATTTCAAGGTCGGAAAGTCTTTGAACAAATCAGAAGTAAGACACTGCATAAACGCTGTGGTATCTGCATTCAAATAGTGGGCGCCGGTGGTGTGAAAACAACTGTTGCAACTGGTGCTCACGTGAATCATGGCCGGAATGTTGTGCTCCACCATTTTTTCGTAAATGGGATACCACTGTTTGTCGCTCAAGGGCGGCGAAGTCCAGTGACCACCAGAGGGGTCTGGATTCAGATTGATACCCACATTGCCGTACTCTTTCACGCAGCGCTCTAATTCCGGAATGCAAGTGGCTGGGTCAACACCCGGTGACTGCGGTAGCATGGCCACAGGTACAAAACTGTCAGGGAACAATTGGCTCACGCGGTAGCACAACTCATTGCAGATGGCGGCCCATGTAGAAGACACATTGAAATCGCCAATGTGGTGTGCCATGAAACTGGCGCGGGGGCTGAACAGGGTTAAGTCAGATCCGCGCTCTTTCATCAAACGCAATTGGTTGGTCTCAATCGACTCACGCAATTCGTCGTCGCTTATTTTAAGGTCAGCCACTTTAGGACCGAGCTCCGGCGTGTTCAGATTGGCAATCTGCGCATTTCGCCATTTTTCCAAAGCGATAGGGGCCGTGGTGTAGTGACCGTGGCAATCAATGATCATCGGTTTTTGGGTACTCATGAGGGTGTCCAATTGAAAAGTGAATTGAGAAAATTATGCGGTAGGCCCAGACCACAAGGAAGCTGGCACCATGGCCTCACCTCGCATGAGCAATCTGGCTGTTCTTAACAAGGCAGCCTGTGTGACGTTTTGTCCACCCGGTAAATGAGGTGCAGGCTCTGTTTGCAAAGCCACACTGAACTCGCCCGTGGGGTGTTCAACCGAAACATTTTTGGCGGCGCCACCGGGCATCACAGCAATGCCATCGCACACAGAGCCTTCTAGCACGCATGCAGTACCCACCGTGACGGCAGCCAGTACGCCAATGGCATCGTGACAGACATGCGGAATGAAGCTGCGAGTGCTTAAAGCACCGCCATTTTGCGGTGCTGCAATGAGCGTCATTTTGGGATAGTTCTTTTGACTCACATCGCCTAAGCCCATCAACACAGAGACTTGCAATCGCAGTGCTTCAATTTTGGTTTTGAGTTCCGCATCGGCATTCATGTCAGCCACCGATTCATAACCTGTTCGGCCAACATCAGAGGCCTTGAACATCACCAGGGGCATGCCGTTGTCGATGCAAGTCACGTCCAAAGTGAAGGGGGCAAAACCTTGGCCTGTCACTGTCAAGGTGTCTCTGACCTTGCCGGTTGGCAACAAGCCTGAGCAAACTGAACCGGCTGTGTCTAAAAAATTAATCACAACAGGCGCCGAAGTGCCTGGTGCACCATCAATGCGTGCGTTGCCTTCATATTGCACCATGCCACCCGTGGTGTCGACGGTAATGTCGCATTGCATATTGGTGTTCAAGGTCAACACGCGAAATGTGGTTTGATCGCCTTGCACTTGAAGCATGCCAGTTTCCAGCGCAAATGGCACCACTGCGGCCAACATATTGCCGCAGTTGGGCGTGGTATCCACCGTGTCGTTGTTGGGCTGGAGTTGCGCAAATAAAAAATCAAGTGCTACGCCGGGCAAGGAGCTTTGGCTCACGATGCCAACTTTGCTGGTCAATGGGTGTGCACCGCCCAAGCCATCGATTTGGCGTTTGTCTGGCGATCCCATGGCCGCCAACAACACTTTGTCTCTGAGCGCTTTGTCTGAAGGCAGATCGGTGGCTTTGTAAAAAGGCCCCTTGGAGGTGCCACCTCGCATCAACAAGCAAGGAACCGCAGTTTGAGAAGAAGCTTTCATGGTCTAAATCCAAGCGTCTAAGTGATAAGAATTGGTCAATTTTCCAACTTAACACCCCTTTAAACTAGGCCTGTGAAGCACTACCAGATAGAACAAAATTACATAACCGACACCCTGTTATGGCAAAATTCCCCAATGGACCTCAAGCAAATTGAATATTTTGTGCGCGTAGCTGAAATGGGAAGCTTTACCCGCGCCGCCATTGCCCTCAATGTGGCGCAACCTGCATTGAGTCGCCAAATCAGGCTTTTGGAAGTTGAGTTGAGACAAAATTTACTGAAGCGCAATGGGCGCGGCGCCAGCCCCACCGAGGCCGGCTTGTTGCTTTTAGAACATGGACGAGGCATCTTGCATCAAGTAGAGCGCGCCCATGAAGAACTTGGCCGCGCTCGCATTGGCCTCACCGGCCGTGTCGCCTTAGGACTTCCGCCCAGTGTGGCCAGGGTCTTAACTGTGCCACTCACCCGCGCGTTCAGAGAAAAAATGCCAGAAGCCCAGATGTCGATCAGCGAAGGCTTGACAACGGCCATGCAAGAAAGCCTGCTGAACGGCAGGCTTGACATCGCCCTGCTCTACAACATGAAAGCCACATCGGGATTGGAAATTTCGCATCTGGTTCAAGAAGAGTTGTGGCTGGTTCAAAAACGTCCGCCAGGTCTTCAGGAAGATCCCCCCCCGCCGCCAATTGATTTGAAAGATGTTGCAAAACTTCCCTTGGTCATTCCAAGTCGCCCCAACGCCATCCGAATGCATGTGGAATCAGAAATGGCCGCCCTTGGCACACAGCCTCAAATTGCCCTCGAAATTGATGGTGTCACAGCCATCCTCGATTTGGTAGCAGATGGCGCTGGCTGTGCTATCTTGTCGCGCAATGCCGTGACGCGTTCCATCAACCCATCCGCATTTTCAACCCGCCCCATTTCACACCCGCAACTGAGCATTGAGTTGAGCTGTGTGGTTAGCTCACAAAGGCCTAGCACCCTCACTCAGCAAGCAACACTGAGCCTCATTCGTGAAACTGCTTTGCGGTTGTTAGAGTCTGTCTAAGGCCCAAATGGTGGGTCTGAAAGAGGGCTCTGACTGTCTTAGATGGATTGCGTTTTAAGCAACCACAGCACGCCATTCAGACTGAAAAAAGAGGCCATGGTGGTGACCAACAAGGCTGCGGCACTGAGACCTTCGTGGCCATGCTTTTGCGTCAAGATGGGGTAGATGCCAAACATGGGCATGGCACAACTGAGAATGGCAGCAGCGCGAAGCAGTGGGTCGGAGATAGGCAGGAGCCATAACAACACAGCCACCATGAGAATGGGATGAAGGATCAATTTACCGAAAGCAATTTGGAACACACGCGGGCCCATTCCTTGAACCGACAAGCCCACCAAACTGCCACCAATGACAAACAAAGACAAAGCACCGCTGGCTTGCGCAAACAAAGTGACACTTCGATTGAGACTTTGCGGCAGTTGAATTTCAAACCAAGAAAAGAGAAAACCCAAAGCAATGCCCCACAGCAAGGTGTTTTTGAGCATGCCCTTCAAGGTTTGCCATAAGACTTGAACAGCACTGTTTTTGCCTTCTTGCGCATCTGCCCAAGCCATCAAGATGGGAATGATCAAGAACAGTTCGACGATCATGTTCAAGGCCAATACAACCCCAGCAATGGACCCCAAGCTGAGAAAGACAACGGGGTAGCCCACAAAGCCACTGTTGGGACAACTCATGCCCATGGCATAACAGCTGCTCAGACTGAAACTCTCGCCTTTGAATTTCATGGACCACTCCAGGGCCAAGGCCAAAGTGACCAAAGATGCCAGCGCATAGGCTGCCAAATAGGTAGGCTGAAAAATCTCTTTGACTTGCGTATTTGACAGGGCATTGAACAGCATAGCGGGCAAGGAAACCTTGATCACAAAGGTGCCAAAGCCGCGCATGTCTGATTTTTGAAAAACCCCCCAACGGGTTAAGCCATAGCCCAAGACGATCGCCACATAGATAGGGGCCGTGATGGCCAAAATATCAAACATCAAACCCTTTCATGAACTCCCAAAAAGCAGACTTCATTGCTTGGGAATGCCGGCACGTTGAATGACTTCACCCCAGCGCTTGGTCTCACTGTTTAACAAATCTGCAGCCTGCTGCAAGCTGCCCGGTTGGGGGTCTACATTCATGTCCAACAGTTTTTTACGCACATCAGCTGAATTTAAAACACTCTGAATTTCTTGATTTAATTTTTGAACAATGTCACGCGGTGTTTTGGAGGGCACTGCAAGTGCATTCCAAGAGGCTGCATACAAATTCTTCACGCCCGCCTCTTTGGCTGTGGGCACTTGAGGCAATGCTGCCGAGCGCTTGTCGCCAGTCACGGCCAATGCACGCAATGCTTGGCCCTTAATTTGAGGCAACACTGGCGCCAAAATTTCAACTGCCAAATCGATCTGGCCACCGCGCAAAGCTGTGAGCACAGCGGGTGTGCCATTGAAGGGCACTACTTGCACATCGATGCCAGCAGTGGCTTTGAAAAGTTCAGCAGCCAAGTGCTGCGTGCTGCCCACATTGATGCTGCCAATGTTCAACTTACCAGGATTGGCTTTGGCAAAGTTAAGCAAGTCTTGCAGAGTGGCAAATTTAGATTCTTGTGGCACCACAATGGCGATGTCAAAAGTACCCAATACGGACAATGGCGTCAAATCTTTTTCAGCATCATAGGGCAATGTTTTAAAGAGCCCTGCGCTCACGGCGGTGGCATTGGACATCAGGAGCAAGGTGTAACCATCGGGCGCAGATTTGGCCACTGCGTCTGTCGCAACAACACCACCTGCGCCAGGTTTGTTCTCTATGACTATGCTTTGGCCTAAATTCTCGCCCAATTTTTGCGCCACAGTGCGGGCGGTGAGATCGGCTACACCACCGGCACCAAAGGGCACCACAATTTTAATTGGCTTGTTGGGATAAGCCGATTGGCTGAATGCATTGCTTGAAAACACCAACAGCAAAATGACCCATGCCAACTTGCGCCACAAAGATTTATGACCCATATCAAGCTGCCTTTTCCAATGCCAACAATCGATCGATCACACGACGCGACATGACACCGCCCGCATCAATCGACAAAATTTTTAATTTGCGCTCAGGATTTGCCAAGATATTCTTTTGCTGACGCTCTAGCATCTCCAAGTCTTCACTGAAGATTTTGCCCTGCCCCTCTTTAATGCGCGCAGTCAACTCTTGATCCTCAGGTTTGAATTGTCGAACCATGCCCCAGAAATAATGAATGCTGGTGTCTGTTTCTGGTGTAATGAAGTCAACCACCACGCTGTAGGCTTTGTCTTTGGGGTCGGCGTTGTAGCCGCCTTGACCAGCCAATGCCACACCCACTTCAATCATCACATGGCTGGGTGGTGAAAAACGGCAGATTTGCCAACGGTCTACCTTGGCATCGTCAGGCAAATCATGGGCACGCATGGCCATCTGCCAAAAAGGCGGCGCCTTAATACCTTCCATGAATCGACTGGTGATCACCGTGTTACCCTCGGTGACAGTGCGACTGGGCGTTTCGTCTATTTCAGTTTGGCCAATGCTGGTGGCATGCACATAGGTTTCGTGCGTGAGGTCCATCAGGTTGTCGATCATCAGGCGGTAGTCACACGCTATGTGGTACTGCCCTCCTCCGTAGGCCCACGCTGGATTTTCAAACCAGTCAAAGACGGGCATTTTGTGGGGGTCGACTTTGGCTGCATCGCCAGGCCAGACCCAGACGAAACCATACCGCTCAATGACCGGAAAACTTTTGACAGGTTCAAAACCACGCACGTTGTGACCTGGCATGCTGACGGTATGGCCATCACATCCCATGGTAAGGCCGTGGTAGCCACAGACCAATTGCCCATTGCAGACGCGGCCCAATGACAAAGGCGCACCGCGGTGGGGGCAAAAGTCTTGTACCGCTGCCACAGCATTGTCTGGCCCTCTGAAAAAGACCATGGCCTCGTTGCAAATTTTTCGACCCAATGGCTTGTCCGTGATTTCGTCGGCCCGACAGGCCACGTACCATTCATTTTTGAGAAACATCTCATCTCCTTAGAAGCTGCTTCGCCTGAAATCAAGCCATTCACCGAATAAAGCAGCTGTTTCGCAGAAGTCATGCGGGCGTGCTGATGAAACCCCAGTGCGGGTAAAAATTGATCATGGCGATCAGTGACTTTTTTCATTTTATACGGCATCGCAGGGTGACGGCTTAGTGCTTTGGGGTGTGAGTGGTTTTCCTGAGGTCGTGACTGAAACTCCCGCCGCTGCCAGAATTTGAAAAGCCTAGGGTTACTCCTCTAGAGCTCATGCTTTCATCCAGAGATAGTGGGTTGGTAGTACCTTTAGAATCCGCCTTTTTATGAACCTCCAATGTCATTTGAAACGACTGCATTTGCAGTCGCCTCAAGCTTCAGCTCTGGCCCACTTTTATGAGAGCGCCTTTGGCATGGCATGCCACGAGTTGCAAGGCGTCTGGTTCTGCAAGCACGAAGGCAGAGAAGTTCTTGTGTCTCAGGGGCAAGCAGGCAAACTTCACTATGCCCTGTTTGCCATTGACACTGTGGCTGAATGGGCTGCTTTCACAGACAACACCCAAGACTTAGCCAAAGCCAATTTAAAGGCTTTCCCAGAACTGCCAAACTCTGCGCTAGGCTTTATGGACCCTGACCAAAATTGCATGGTCTTTGTCTTGACAGCAGACCTAGGGCCGACTGAATCCAAACACAATTTAGAGACCAAAGCAGTCGCTTTACCGCTCGCAGAGTCGCAGCATTTCGCGCTTCGCACACAGCAAGTGGAAAACATGAAGCGCTTTTATACCGACGATCTTGGTTTCGTCCTCTCCGATGTGGTTCAAGACGAATCAGGGCAAATCAAAGCATGCTTTGTTCGCGGCAATGAGATGCATCACACGCTGGCCCTTTTTGGTGCGCCAGTTTCCTGCTTTGATCACCAGTCCTTTGAAACGCCCAATTGGCATGAGCTGAAAGATTGGGCTGATCACATGGGCACATTGCGCGTTGAAATTGTTTGGGGGGTAGGACGTCACGGCCCTGGCAATGATGTGTTTTTCATGGTGCGCGATCCTGATGGCAATTTGGCCGAAATTTCCTCTGAAATTGAGATTTGTACAGGCAGCCGTCCAGTAGGTCAATGGAAGCATGAAGAGCGCACTTTGAATTTATGGGGCAAGGCCATCATGCGCAGTTAATTCGCTGATAGACACAAATTTTTTCAATCTCTCAATCAACATGCTTAAAAAACTCTCCTCGCACTGGCTGTATTTGTTGCCTCTGGTTCTTTGTCATGGGCCCAACAAGCCAGCTCAGACTATCCGACCAAGCCGATTCGAATCGTCGCGCCATCGGCCGCAGGTGGCGGTTTCGACTTGGTCGCCCGCGTCTTGGGCAGCAAATTGTCCGAGCAAATGGGCCAACAATTTGTGGTCGAAAATCGTTCAGGCGGCGGCACATTGGCAGGCACACTGGCCATCGCCAAAGCCCCTGCCGATGGCTATCACCTCATCGTGGGCGGCTTGTCGAACATGGCATTGAACGCTGGCCTGTATAAAAATCCGGGCTACGAACCTTTGAATGATTTCATCCCTCTGCGAATTGTGGTGTCGCATTCCTATACCTTGGTCGGCCGCAAAGACTTGCCCTTTAACAACATGAAAGACATGTTGACTTATGCCAAAGCAAATCCTGGCAAACTGAACTTTGGCACCAGTGGTCCTGGCACAGGCCAATTTATTTTGGGCTCGCTGATCAAAGGCATGGGCAACGTCGATATTCAATTGGTTCCCTACAAAGGGGCTCAGCCGGTCTACATGGACTTGCTAGGTGGGCGCGTTGATTTGTTTTTTGACAACACCACCACCACCCGCACATATTTAGACAGCAACCAGTTAAAGGCATTTGCAGTGTCAAGCCGCCAACGCGCGCCCGATGGCCCGCAAATTCCGACCCTGATTGAAACGGGCACCATGGATTTGGAAATGGAAACTTGGTTTGGCTTATTTGCACCCGCCAAAACGCCCCCTGCCATTGTTGAAAAACTCCGCAACGAAATTGACAAGGCCATGCAATCGGCCGATATTCGCAAAAAACTTCAGCAAGGCAGTGGCCGCATCGTTCAGATGAACAGCGCAGAAACTGAAAGTATGCTGAAATCTGAAGTGGCCAAATGGCCTAGACTTTTGAAAAACGCTGGCATTGCGCAAGAGTAATTCATTCCAACAAACCGGCTCCATGACACAAGCCCTATTAGAGCGACTCGAAATTGCAGAACTGGTCCAAAGTTGGGCGCTGTTCCGTGACACTGGCGACTGGGACAAACTCCGACAGACAGTGCACGCCGATGGCACCATGACAGCCACTTGGTTTCACGGCACTTTTGAAGAGTTCATTGCCGCTGTCCAAGATTCGTGGCGAAAAGGTTCAAGTTCGCAACACTTTCAAGGCGGCACGGTGGTTGAGGTGCTTGGCACCAAAGCCATCGCACAAACTCGCATGGCCATTTTGGTTCGTGGCAAATTAGAAGACGTGTCTGTCGATGTCAATTGCCTCGGCGTTTTTTACGATCGTGTTGAAAAGCGCAATGAGCAATGGCGGATTGCCAAACGCAATGTCATCTACGACAAAGACACCCTCACACCTGTTCATGCTGGCGATGCCATTCAACTTTCAAGCGAGCGACTCTTGCACTTTCCTGAAGGCTATCGCCACTTGGCCTATCTCCAATCTTTCAACGGTGGCAACGTCAATCCTGAACTGCCAACCGCAAGATCCGAAGCAAGCGTCAAACTGAAATTAGAAACTCAACAATGGTTAAGGAGCACCCCATGAACACAACTCTTCATTCACATGATTCAACCAACAACTTGTCTTGTTTCTGCGGGCCTGATGGCACTGCTGAAACCAAGCAGTCTTCAAGCTCAACACGCCGCGGCTTCCTCTCTTCTTTACTAGCCACAGGCACTGCAACCGGTCTGGGTGCTACTTTGGCAGGGTGCCAATCCATTGATGGCATCTTTGGTACCGCCACACCCGCAAAGTCGCCCCGCATCGACATTCACCATCACATGGTGCCACCGTCTTACGCCGCAGACATGAAGCGCATGGGCATCGGTTCACCACGCTGGACGCCCCAGATGTCGATTGATGACATGGATAAAAATGACATTGCCACCTCGGTGGTCGCATTGATTCAGCCAGGCGCCTTCTTCAAGAACGTCACTGCTGACAGGCGCATGGCCCGAGAAGCCAATGAATACGCTGCTCAAATGTCGCGTGATTTTCCAGGCCGATTTGGCTCCTTTGCAACGCTGCCGCTCATGGATGTAGAAGGTAGCTTGCGAGAAATTACCTATGCCTATGACACACTCAAAGCCGATGGCATTGGTTTGATGACCAGTTATGGCGACCTGTATTTGGGCGACAAACATTTTTGGCCCATCTGGGAAGAACTCAACCGGCGCAAGGCTGTTATTTACGTTCACCCTCTGCAACCCGATTGCTGTCGCAACCTCATTCCTGGCTTGCCTAACTCGTCGCTTGAGTATGCAACCGACACCACCAGAACCATTGCCAGCATGTTGTTCTCTGGCGCAGCCAACAAGTTCCCAGACATTCGCTGGATTTGGTCGCACAGCGGTGGCACCATGCCTTTCCTATGGACCCGCTTCACCCGTCAAGTGGTGGACATGAAAGAGCAAGCCAAGGAAGTCCTGCCCAACGGTGTTTTGAAAGAAGTCCAGAAGTTTTATTACGACACCGCACAAGGCCATCACGAGGGCGCCATGCTGGCCTTGCGTCAATTGATCCCAACCTCCCAAATCATGTACGGCTCCGATTATCCTTACCGCCCAGGTGCAGAAACTCGAACTGGATTGGCTGAAAGACAGTTCACGCAAGCAGAACGCATTGCCATCGACAGAGGCAATGCCTTGCGTCTCATGCCCCAACTGGCCCCAAAAGCTTAAGACACCCCTACTACAGCTCACATCAAAACAAGCACAATATCGCTTTTATCTTCAGTAGGAAATTGTTTCATGAGCCATCCCTCACCCGTGACCAACACTCGCAAGGCAGACTTCCCCATCGACGCCCAATTTACAGAGCGTTGGTCCCCCCGCGCTTATACGGGCGAAGTCATTTCTGAAGCCGATGTCATGAGCATGCTCGAGGCCGCGCGGTGGGCCCCCTCCTCTAACAATGCCCAACCTTGGCGTTTTGCAGTGGTGCTGCGCAATGACCCGCAATGGGATGCGCTGTTTGCCACCTTGAACCCCAACAACCAAGCGTGGGTCGGCAAGGCTGGCGCTTTGGTGGCCATTGCCTCTTACCAGTTGGCACCCAAAGCGGGAACGCCCGACTTGATTCCCAATGGCATGCACGCATTCGACACTGGTGCCGCTTGGGCTTACATGGCCATGCAAGCGCACCTGAATGGCTTTTCATTGCACGGCATTGGCGGCTTTGACAAAGTAGCCGGCGCTCAAGTCTTAGGCCTTCCAGCAGATTACACCTTGCATATGTTGGCCACAGTGGGCAAACGCGGGGATGCGGCCGCACTGCCCGATGCATTGCGCGAAAGAGAAGCGCCCAATGCACGCAAGCCGCTGAGTGCATTGGCCAAACGGGGTTCTTTTTAAGTGACCCAAGCCAAGCATCCTCTTCTTCAAGCGCAGTCGGCCCTGACCTTCAGTCACATGGGCTTTTTTGTGCGCGATGCAGAGAGAATGGCTCTTTATTACCAAACAGTCTTAGGCTTCACCATCACAGACCGCGGCTTGTTGGGAACAGTTCCATTGATTTTTTTAAGTCGCGATCCCAGTGAGCACCATCAAATTGTGTTGGCAGGCGGCAAGCCAGAAGGCCTGAGCTTCAATGCCATCAACCAAATTTCGTTTCGTGTGCAGGGGTTGGATGTTTTGAGGGCAGTCAAAGCACTGTCCGAACAAGACCCCGGCACCACCGAAATGCTTTGCGTCACGCATGGCAACGCCATTTCGATTTATTTCCGAGACCCAGAGGGCAATCGGATTGAAGCCTTTGTCGATACGCCTTGGTATTGCGAGCAACCGCTTCGAGAAATCATCAATCTGAACGATGACGATGAAACAATTTTTGCGCAATCAGAAAAGATTGCCAGTTCACGCCCCAAATTTCAATTGCGCTCCACATGGCAGGCCGAGATGGCAAGCCGCATGGGCTACACCCCTTTTTAACTTGAAAGAAACACCATGAGACTCATTAGCTTCTTGCTCAACAACACCGCTTGCTATGGCGCAGTTCATGGCAACAGAGTTCTCAATCTCTCCCCTATCTTCGGTGCAGAAGCCCCCGATCTCAAAACTCTGATCGCGAAAAAAATGTTGGCGCAAGCCGCAGAGGCATTGAGCAAACATACGCCTGATTTGATATTTGAAGACCTGTCGCTTTTACCGGTTATTCCCAACCCAGAAAAAATCATGTGTGTGGGTTTGAACTATCACGATCACGTGAAGGAAACAGGCCGTGACCTCACAGAAAAGCCAGCCATTTTTTCACGCGTTAACTCTTCGCAAGTGGGACACGGCCAAGACATCATGCGCCCGCCAGAGTCACATCGCCTCGACTACGAAGGTGAAATTGCCATCATCATTGGAGAAGGTGGGCGCCGAATTTCGGAGGCCGATGCTTGGAAGCACATTGCAGGCTACTCTTGCTACAACGATGGCTCTGTGCGCGATTGGCAAAATTTCACGACCCAATGGACGGCAGGTAAAAATTTCTGGCGCACTGGCGGCTTTGGCCCCTGGATGGTCACTGCCGATGAAATCAAACCCGGTCAAACTTTGACACTGAGCACTCGATTGAATGGTGTTGAGTTACAACGTGCCACCACCGACATGATGATTCACAGCATCCCACGTCAAATTGCCTACATCTCGACCTTCATTCCGCTTGAACCTGGCGATGTCATTGTGAGCGGCACACCCGGCGGCGTTGGCAACAAACGCACACCTCAAGTTTTCATGAAGCCCGGCGACGTGGTGGAAATTGAAGTCGATGCCGTCGGTATTTTGCGCAACACCATCAAGGATGACGTCGCGTGATAAGCATCTTGAAACTATTTCTTGCGCTCGGCTTGATCCTTGGCCTTGTGCCATCGGTTAGCGCGCAAGACAACTGGCCTCAAAAACCCGTTCGCCTTTTGCTGGGATTTCCAGCGGGTGGTGGTTCGGACATCGTGGCCAGGCTCGTTGCCAAGTCTTTGGGCGACCGACTCGGACAAAATGTGGTGGTTGACAACAAGCCAGGCGCAGGCGGCAACATTGCCACGGAAATGCTGGTCCGCGCAGCTGGTGATGGTTACACCCTGCTCTTAGTCCCCAGTGGCCACGCAAGTGGCGCAGCAATGAAGAAGTCATTGCCCTTTGATCCCATCAAGGATCTGGCATGGGTCAGCACCATCACAACTTACCCACTGGCCTTCACGGTTGCACCCAACTCACCCATCAGGTCTTATGCGGACTTGATCCAAAAGGCTAAGGCAGAACCCAATAAGTACACCTACTCTTCTGTCGGCATTGGCACAGCCATGCATCTGGCTGCAGAATGGGCTTTTGGCGATGCCAATGTGCAAGTGACTCACATTCCTTTTAAAGGTGGCACCGGACCCCTGACTGAGTTGCTGGCTGGTCGCTTGGATGTGATGGTCGACACCATGACATTGACTGCCTCACTTTTGAAAGATCAGCGTGTGAAGGCCATCGCTGTCACATCTGCGCCTGGCGGTAGTCCTGTTCAAGGCGTGCCAGCCATTGCCGACCAATACCCCGGAGTGGTGTTTGAATCTTGGCTGGGCATTGCTGCACCAGCCAGCACCCCTCCAGAACTGGTTGATCGATTGAACAAAGAGTTGCGCGCGGTCTTGAATCAAGAAGATGTGAAGCAAAGACTCATTTCCTTGGGTGGTTCACCCAATGCCAGTTCGTCGAATGAATTCAAAATGCGATTCGAACGCGACATCCGAAGTTTGAAAAAAGTCATCCAAGATAAAAAAATTGAACTTGAATAAATACCAGGTATTGAAATGACACATGAAATGACGCAGCAATTGCGAATTCGCCAGTTGGTTGAAAACTGGGCGGTATGGCGCGATGCAGGACTCTGGGACAAATTTCGCACGGTCTGGCATGACGATGGCGTCATGATGGCGACGTGGTTTCAAGGCCCTTTCGAAGAGTTCATCCGGGTGACCATTGAAGGCTGGAACAAGGGTGTCAGCATTCTGCATTTCTTGGGCGGATCGTCCATTGAAGTCCAAGGGACCCGCGCCATTTCTCAAACAAAAATGACCATCTCTCAACGCGGACTGGTTGACGGCGTGCTGTGCGACGTTGTTTGCACAGGTCGTTTTTATGACTTCTTTGAAGAGCGCAAGGGTCAATGGGGCTTGGTTCACCGCCAACCCATTTACGAAAAAGATCGAATTGATCCTGTCGATCCATCTGCGATCCTCAAATTAGACGCCGAGGCTTTGTCGCATTTTCCAGAAGGCTACAGACACTTGGCCTACATTCAGACGCGTATTGGCTATACCGTGAAAATGGACATGCCCATGCTCAAGGGCGAAGGTGTTCAGGATCTTTACCGACGTGGCGACAACTGGTTAAAAGGTTTGCCTTTAGAACGCTAGCGAACTGGCCAAGCAAGCTTGGCCCACTCAGTGGTCAGTTAAAACTTTGGCGCTGAGACATGGCTCCCATGCGCCCACTGATTTCAAAAAACTCTGCCACGGTGCCATCGATGATGTCTTTGGCAGATTTCACTGCGTCAATCAAACCCGCTGACTGCCCTGCCAAAGCAGGCGCCGCTTCCATGTCGCCTTTGAAGTAAACATTCAAGATACCTTTCATGTCGTCAAATGACATGATGCCTTGCTCGTGAATGACGCTGGTGCGCTCAGACTTTAAGGCGCGAATACAAGGTGTTGATTTGGTGTTCAACATCCAAGTGCCCGTCTCTTTGGAGTTGACGATGGCATTTTTAAAGTTGTCGTGAACAGGACTTTCTGCACAACTGACAAAACGCGTTCCCATTTGGATGGCTTCGGCGCCCAGCGCAAAGGCTGCGGCCATGCCTCTGCCATCGCAAATACCACCCGCGGCGATCAGGGGGACATCGACCTTGGCACGAATCGCTTGCAAAAGTACCAGCGTTGAAACGTCTTCGGGGTTTTTGAAGCCACCGCCTTCAGATCCTTCAACGACCAGGCCATCAATGCCAGCGTCTACACATTTCATAGCAGCATCTACTGTTGGCACAGCGTGATACACCACGATACCCGCATCCTTTAATGGCTGTACAAATTTAGCAGGACTGCCTGCAGATGTTGTTACAAATTTCACGCCCGATGCGCACACAAACTTCAGCATGGCATCGTCTTTTAAAAAACGGATGGGCAAATTGACCCCAAATGGCAAATTTAATTCGCGCATCTTTTTAATTTCAGCTTGGCAATTTTCGGTCTCACCCGAAGATGTTTCAATGATGCCAAGGCCGCCCGCTCTAGAAACTGCAGAGGCCAGTTGTGTTCGAGCAATCCAGCCCATGGGGGCTTGCAAGATAGGGTACTTAGCGCCGGTGTGCGCCAAGACTCTATTTGTGTTTGTCAATGAGTGAGTCATCCATCAAGCCCAAAACACACTGCCGGACTTTTCATACCAAGCAGGCACTTGGCTTTCAACAGACGATTCAATTCGACTGCGTTTGATTTTCATGGTGGGTGTGAGGTAACCGTTTTCAATTGACCAGGCCTCACTGGCAATGACCAACATGCGAAGCCTTTCATAGTCTGCCAACTCTGAATTCACCTTGACCAGCAACTCGCTGAGTTCTTGTTCGACATGAGCCCTGACCTCAGCGTCTTTGACTTTCGGTCGAATATCTTCCGCCAGTACCACCATGGCATAGGCAGCCGACTGGGACACTCCTGAGACGATGCTCATCTCAATCATGGGGTGCACATTGAGTTTGTTTTCAATCGGCGCTGGCGCAACATATTTGCCTTTGGAGGTTTTGAAAATTTCTTTCAAGCGTCCGGTAATTTTCAACAGGCCATCCGCGCGCTGTTGACCTTGATCGCCGGTCTTGAAAAAACCATCTTCTGTAAATGCTTCGGCGTCCAAATCGGGGCGTTTGTAATAGCCCACCATTTGGCCAGGTGACTTGATCAAAATTTCGCCATCAGGGCTGATGCGCGCTTGAACGCCAGCACCTGGAATGCCCACACTGCCTGGCTCATTGATTTCATTGGTACAGCTGTGCGACCAAGCAAAATCTTCTGTCATGGCGTAGCCCTCAAAGAGGTTCAAACCTAGCTTGCGATACCAGATGATGAGTTCAGCCGGCAAGGGCGCAGAACCGCTGCCCGCAGAGACAACTTGGTCCAAGCCGAGGCCTTTGAGAATTTTCTTTTTAACTACGCCCCGAATGATTGGAATGCCCAACAAGAAATCCAACTTGGCGGGTGGCATCTTGCTGAAAACACCTTGCTGAAACTTGAGCCATAAGCGCGGTACAGAAATGAAGAACGTGGGTCTTGCACGGTTTAAGTCTTGGATGAAAGTGTCCAAAGATTCTGCAAAAAATACCTGCGTTTCCCCATGCATCAAACTGGCTGACTCCAGCCAAGCACGCTCAAAAACGTGCGCTAAGGGAAGATAAGACAAGATACGGTACTCTTTCAAATCACCTGCGCTTTCCAAAATAGATTGACTAATTAAGTCTGCCGTCACGGAGATCCGCTCAAAGTTGTGCATGACGCCTTTGGGTTGACCCGTCGATCCTGATGTGTACATGATCATGGCCAAATCTTGAGGTGCCCGCGCAATGTCACCTTGCAAGGGCGCTGTTTTTGCAACGATGTCATCCCACTTTGCAAGTTGATTTGCAGGCGCCAAGGGGAATGCAATGCAAGGCAAAGACGCAGGCACAAAAGGCGCTTGTTCTGGCCATGTGTCCAATTTACCGACAAACAACAAACTGGCTTCGCTGTGGTCCAGAACGTATCGAACGGTCTCGCCCAACTCAGTTGGGAAAATGGCCACCGTGGTGCAGCCTGACATCCATATGGCCAGTTCAGCCATGATGAAGTGAGCACAATTTTTAGAAAGAATGGCCACTTTGGCACCAGGCCCTAGGTTTTGAGCTTGGATGTAAGCCGCCATGGATCGCGCTTTTTTGAGGGTTTCGCGCCATGTGTAATCTACAACCTGGCCATTGCCTATGGGCTGCGTCATGTAAACAAAATCTGGGCGATTTTTTTCGTGAGCCAGAACATTTTCAAGAATTAATGCAGGTTTTGACATGCCAAACTTTCGTGGGTTGAAATTGAGCCTTGAATAGAAAAATCTCAAGGAGCAAGCGAAGATTTATAGGGATGACGAATTGTGAAGAGAATTAAACCTATTCCCAGTCCTCTTTGAGACTCATTCCCTAGGAATTTCCCTGACAAGGCCCTCCCAAGTTCAATGGATAAAAAGAGCGCAAACTCTTTCCAATCCAAGCAAAGCCTTGGTATGCTGAGCTTCTTCAAGCATTCACACTCACTTCACCATGGCAACAGCTTCTCACATCAAGAAAAATCAGGTGCCGCTTCCCCTGCCCGCCTTTGATCGTTTCTACAAACATCACGAACTGACAGAAATGCTGCAAGCTTTTGCCGCGGCTCGGCCTGAATTGGTCGAGCTTAGGGAGTTGGGCACAAGCCATGAAAATCGCCCCATTTGGGTGCTTGTTCTCACGCGCAAGTCAACCGGTGCAGACACAGACAAACCCGCATTTTGGGTGGACGGCAATATTCACGCAGCCGAGCTCACCGCCAGCACGGCTTGCCTGTACTGGTTGCACCATCTTTTAAGCAATGACGGTGAAGACGCTGGCGTCACAGAATTGCTCAACACGCGTGTCATTTACTTGGTGCCCCGTTTGAATCCAGATGGCGCAGAACTGGCCTTGGCAGACAAACCTAGGCACATTCGATCTTCTACTCGGCCCTACCCATGGGACGAGCCCCACGTTGAAGGCCTGACCATTGAAGACATGGATGGCGATGGTCGTATTTTGATGATGCGAATTCCAGATCCCCATGGCGGTTGGAAAGCCAACCCAGATGAGCCTAGGCTGCTAACGCCTCGCTTACCTGGCGAATTTGGCGGCAAGTATTACCGTGTCATGCCCGAAGGCAGTTTGCAACACTATGACGGCGTCAACATCAAACCCAATCGCGACATTGAAGGTCTGGATTTAAACCGCAACTTCCCTGCCTTCTGGCGTCAGGAGCATGAGCAAGTAGGCGCCGGTCCTTACCCCACCAGCGAGCCCGAAGTGCGCGCCATGGTGGACTTCATTGCCAAGCATCCCAACATTGGCGCGGCCGTCAGCTTTCACACACATTCAGGTGTCATTTTGCGCCCCATGGGCACCCAAAGCGACTCCGATATGACGCCCGAAGATTTGTGGATCATCAAGCGCATGTCCGACATTGGTAGCAAGCTGACGGGTTATCCGGCCGTCAGTATTTTTCACGACTTTAAGTACCACCCCAAAGAAGTCATCACGGGAACGCAAGACTGGGTGTATGAACACTTGGGCGCGTTGTTCTGGACCGTTGAAATTTGGGCGCCCAACAAAGAAGCCGGCATCACCGATTACGACTTTATTCACTGGTACCGCGACCATCCGCCCGAAGACGATATCAAACTGCTCAAGTGGAGTGACGAGGTCTGTGGTGGGCAAGCGCACGTAGATTGGTACCCATACCAACACCCGGAATTAGGTGCGATTGAATTAGGCGGATGGGATCGTATGAATTTCTGGCGCAATCCACCCGCCCATTTGCGTGAACGCGAAGCGGCACGTTTTCCTGCTTGGCTAGACCAAATTGCATTGACGCTGCCCAAGCTCGAACTGCTTCATGCCAAAGCTGAAAACTTAGGCAATGGCCAATGGCGCGTTCAAATGGCTGTGGCCAATGCTGGCTACCTGCCTAGCTATGTCACAAAACGCGCCCTTGAACGAAAGACAGCACGTCCTTGTATTTTCGAAATTGAATTGCCTGCAGGTGCACACCTTCGGATGGGCAAGCCCCGCATGGAAGGTCCCCAGTTGGAAGGTCATGCAGCCACCCATTCCCTACAAGCCTTCTTGCCCAGCAAAACGATTACGGGCGATCGGGCCTTGAACGAATGGATTGTGGAAGCACCCGTTGGTACTGTCCTTAATTTGACAGCGCATGCCGCAAGGGCTGGTACTGTCAGAACCTCACTGACCTTGAAATAACTTATTTCAAACCGAGCAAACGCACTGCGTTGTCTTTCAAAATCCCGGGCATCACCTCGGGTTTAAATCCGGCTACTTCAAAATCCTTCATCCACCGCTCAGGTGTGATGAGGGGGTAGTCACTGCCAAACAAAATGCGGTCTTTTAGCACGGTGTTGGCATACTGAATCAGCTGCTTTGGAAAGTACTTGGGGCTCCAGCCTGACAAGTCGATCCAAACATTGGGCTTGTGCGTGGCCACACTCAGCGCCTCGTCTTGCCAAGGGAAGCTAGGATGCGCCATCACAATTTGCATGTCGGGAAAATCAATGGCCACGTCGTCCAAGTGCATGGGGTTGCTGTAGGCCAAGCGCAAACCGCCACCGCAGCGCATGCCAGAACCAATGCCACTGTGGCCTGTGTGAAAAATAGCGGGTAACTTGTGTTCGTTGATCACCTCGTAAATGGGCCAAGCCATTTTGTCGTAGGGGTGGTAGCCCTGAACGGTAGGGTGAAATTTGAAACCCTTGATGCCCTCTTCTTTGATCAAGCGCTCGGCTTCGCGCGCGCCCATCTTGCCTTTGTGAGGATCGATGCTGCCAAAGGCAATCATCATGTCGCTGTTGTCTCGCGCAGCTTTGGCAATTTCTTCGTTGGGAATGCGACGGCGGCCTAATTGTGATTCGCTGTCAACAGTGAACATGACCAAGCCGATTTTTCGTTCGCGGTAATAAGCCACTGTTTCGTCAATGGTAGGGCGCCGATTGCTGCCAAAAAACTTGTCGGCCGCGCGGTCGTATTCCTCGCCGTAATTGTCGAAGGGATTCCAGCAACTCACTTCGGCATGCGTATGAATGTCAATGGCAATCAGGTCTTGGTGGTTCATAAATACTTTCAGAAATTCGGGAAAACCCTGTGATTTTTAATGCGGCATAGAAAGACAATATAGTTATTGATAATAACCTTTTTAATCAACCTTTGCATTTTTGTAAAGTCGCATTAACCCTCCATCATGACTCAAAATCTCCATCCCTTGCTGCAACGCGCCCAAACCAACGGCATTCACTTTGAAATGATTGGCGCTGTTGCTTTGGTGCGTTTAAGCCGTCCTGCCAAACGCAATGCACTGAACGATGGTTTGGTAGAAGCCTTGCGAGATGTCTTTCAAAACTTGCCCGAAGCAGCCAAGTCTGCGGTGGTTCATGGCGAAGGCGATCACTTTTGCGCCGGACTTGATTTGTCTGAATTGAAAGAACGCGATGCCGGACAAGGTGTATTTCATTCCCGAAGTTGGCACTTGGCTTTGGATGCCATTCAACTGGGAAGCGTTCCAGTTGTGGCAGCGCTTCACGGTGCGGTGGTGGGCGGCGGTTTAGAACTGGCCAGCGCATGCCACATTCGGGTCGCAGACGACAGCGCCTTCTATGCCCTGCCTGAAGGCACACGCGGTATTTTTGTGGGTGGCGGCGGCTCTGTTCGCATTCCCAAATTGATTGGTGTGGCACGCATGACCGACATGATGCTCACGGGTCGCGTCTACAACGCACTAGACGGCGAGCGAATTGGTTTGGCCCAATACCATGTGCCCACAGGCACAGCTTTGGAAAAAGCATTGGATTTGGCGCAACGCATTGCCACCAATGCCCCTCTGACCAACTACGCCTTGATGCACGCACTTCCCCGCATTGCCGAGCAGCCAGCTGATCATGGCTATCTCACTGAAGCACTTATCTCTTCTATCGCTCAAGCAGCTCCCGAAGCCAAAGCGCGTGTCAAGGCATTCTTAGAAGGCAAAGCTGCCAAAGTTCAAAAGAGCTAAAAGCCCACGTTTGAAATTCACAAAGACAGAATCTCGGAATCAAACATGAGCACACCCAAATTTAGACCTCTGCGTTTCGGCGTCACTCGCGTGACGCTCAAGGATGGCGTACATGGCACGCATTATTTAAAGGCCGATCAAGAACTGCAAGCCTATCCAGATCGGCTCACAGATCGCTTTCAACACTGGGCTACAAACAAACCCGATCAAACCTTGTTTGCGCGCCGCGTTAAATTGTCAAATGGCACATTAGGCGACTGGCGCCACGTCACTTATGCGCAAGCCTGGGCCACAGCGCGCAACATTGCTCAGGCCTTGATCAACCGCGGTCTGAATGCAGAACGGCCCGTGGTCATATTGAGCGAGAACAGTTTGGAGCATGCCTTGTTGGCTTTGGGCTGCATGGTGGCAGGCGTCCCTTTCGTCCCTACATCACCTCCTTACTCGCTGATTAGTCAAGACTACGACAAACTGAAACATGTGTTGCGAACGGTCACGCCAGGCATGGTGTTTGCCAGCGATACACGTTATGCCAAAGCCATTGCTGCCACTGCTTCCAGCGACATGGAAATTGTCATGAACGAGGGCGGCATCGAAGGCCAACAAGTCACTTCATTCAAAGCCTTGTGCCAAACACCCGCCACATCTCAAGTGGACGCCGCCATTGCCGCAACAGGCCCCGACACCATTGTGAAATTCTTATTCACCAGCGGCTCTACCAAAATGCCCAAGGCCGTGATCAACACTCAGCGTTTGTGGTGCGCCAACCAACAACAAATGATGCAGTCCATGCCTGTGTTGGCTGAAGCGCCCTTGGTCTTGGTCGATTGGTTGCCTTGGAATCACACCTTTGGCGGCAACCACAACTTTGGCATGGTGGTGTTTCATGGCGGCACCATGTACATAGATGACGGCAAGCCCACGCCCACCCTCATGCACGAGACATTGCGAAATTTGCGCGAAATCGCCCCCACGGTTTACTTTAACGTGCCCACTGGCTTTGAAGCCATTGCTTTGGCCATGAAAACAGACGACCTTCTGCGCAAAACTTTGCTCTCACGTGTGCAAATGTTTTTCTACGCAGGCGCCGCCTTGGCGCAACCCATTTGGGACAGCTTGTATGAATCGCAAGAGCGTGAAATTGGCGAGCGCATTGTGATGGGCACAGGCCTTGGCATGACCGAGTCTGGCCCTTTTGGTATTTTCGTAACGAACCCCAATGTGTCTGCCGGCGACTTGGGCGTCCCCACACCTGGTTTGGAGCTCAAACTGGTCGACATGGGTGGCAAAACCGAAGTGCGATATCGCGGCCCCAACATCACGCCAGGTTACTGGCGCAACGAAGAAGAAACCAAAGGCGCCTTTGACGACGAAGGCTTCTTTTGCACAGGCGACGCCGTCAAATGGATTGACGAAACCGATGTGCATTTAGGCCTCAAATTTGACGGCCGCATTGCAGAAGATTTCAAATTGGCCACGGGCACTTTTGTCAGCGTAGGCCCATTGCGAGGCAAGATCATTGCAGCAGGTGCACCTTACGTTCAAGACGTGGTACTGACTGGCATCAATCTGAAAGAAGTCGGTGCCATGGTGTTTCCAACGCCTGCTGTGCGAGCCTTAAGTGGCCTAGCCGCCGACGCACCTTTGGCAGAAGTCCTGGGCAGCGCACCCGTCTTGGCTCATTTTCAGAATCTCATCAACGAACTGTCCAAGACGGCAACTGGCAGCGCCAACCGCATTGCGCGCATGTGCTTATTGTCTGAACCGCCCACCATTGACAAGGGCGAAATCACAGATAAAGGCTCCATCAACCAGCGTTCTGTTTTGACGCACCGTGCAGACACTGTGGCTGCATTGCATGAAGATCGATTGCACTTCATTTTGAAGCCCACCCTTTAATTTATTTTTGAAAGTCAAACATGAACATTCAAGGCATGAGCGCATTGGTCACCGGTGGTGGCTCTGGACTGGGCGAAGCGACCGCCCGTGAATTGGCTAGGTTGGGTGCCAAAGTAGCGGTGCTCGACCTGAATCTTGAAAATGCGCAAAAGGTGGCATCTGCCATTGGTGGCATTGCCATTCACTGCGATGTGACCAACGCCGCAAGCATGGAAAATGCTGTCGCCGAAGCCGCGAAAGCCCAAGGGGGTGCGCGCATCTTGATGCAAATTGCTGGCATTGGCACCGCCAAACGCATTGTGGGTAAAGATGGCAACCCTGCACCTTTGGAAGACTTTGCCAAAGTGGTCAATGTCAATTTAATTGGCACCTACAACGCAGCACGCGTTTTTGCTGCAGCTTGTGCCAAGCTTGACCCCATGGAAGACGGCGAACGTGGTGCCATGGTTTTTACGGCTTCCGTTGCGGCCTTTGATGGTCAAGTTGGCCAGCAAGCCTACAGCGCTTCCAAAGCAGGTGTAGCCGGTATGACATTGCCCATGGCGCGCGATTTGGCGCAGCATGGTATTCGTGTTTGCACCATCGCTCCCGGCATCTTTGCAACGCCTTTGCTGAAAACATTGCCCGAACCTGTACAAGCTTCATTGGCCGCCAGCATCCCCTTCCCTTCACGCCTTGGCAAACCCGAAGAGTTTGCCCAGTTGGCCGCGCACATTGTGAGCAATGGCCACTTGAACGGCGAAGTGATTCGCTTAGATGGCGCATTGCGCATGGCACCTCGTTAAGCCATTGCAAGAAAGACCCACATGAGCAAAACAGTTGTTTACGAAGTGCAAGTAATGTTCGGTGACTGTGATCCCGCAGGTATCGTGTTCTATCCCAATTTTTCCAAATGGATGGATGCCTCGTCCCTCAACTTCTTTGTGAAGTGCGGCGTTCAACCTTGGCGAGAGTTGGTGAAAACTACCGGCATCATTGGTACGCCTTTGCTAGAAATCAATACCAAGTTTGTTCGCACTGCCACTTATGGCGAAACCATTCAAATTCACACCAGTGTGCAAGAGTGGCGTGAAAAAACCTTTGTCCACAAACATGTGGTCATGCGCGGCGACACCGTATTGTGCGAAGGCACTGAGGTTCGAGCGTTTTGCATTAAGCACCCAGAAGATCCAGATCGCATTAAAGCCATTGCAGTCCCCCACGACATTAAAGCTTTGTGCAGTTAATCTGAAAACCTAGTTGGGCTTTCTTACCATCTCGCCTCATCGAAATACATGATCGAAACACAATGCGAAGCAGCGTAAAACAAACCTCAACGGCCATTGAGAAGGTTGACACCCGCTTTTTAGAAAGTTTGATTGGCTACAACGCACGTCGCGCTGCATTGGCCATCATTGAAGAATTTTTAGAAAGAATGGCGGTCTACGGACTCAAGCCTGTCGACTTTTCTGTCATGTCCGTCATCGTTCACAACCCTGGTGTGACATCGCGTCAACTGTGCGCGTCTTTGAATATCTTGCCGCCCAATTTGGTCAGTCTCATCCAATCTTTAGATTCGCAGGGTTTGGTTGAACGTCTGCCCCACCCCCATGATGGTCGCGCCGTCGGTCTACATCCGACTAAAAAGGGCAAAGCACTCATGGTGCAAGCTGAAGCTACGGCATTAGAACTCGAAAGAAATGTAGGCGGTAAACTCACCCCCAACCAAGCGCAAACATTGGTCACTCTTTTGCAAAAAATCTATCTCTAAGTCGGCTGCACCCTCAGTAACTTAGGCATGCTCATTAGGAGAACGTCTCGTGGTGAATTCAAGCTTTCCCTCATTGAATGAAACATTGCCCCATGATGCAGCCAATGCCCTCTTGATTGGTCGAATTTGGGTACCTGGTGAAGGGCCCTACTTGGTCAAAGTGGGTCAGCATGAGATCACTGATTTATCAGAACTGGCAATGACCAGCAGTGGCCTGATGGAGTTGGATCACGCAGCAGCCAAGGTCGCGAAACACTCAGCTCGAACATGGTCCACCCCAAGCGTATGGGCCAATACGGATCCTTTGAATCAAAACCCAGAAGAGGCGTGGTTCTTAGCGCCCACTGACCTGCAAGCCATCAAAGCTGCTGGTGTGACCTTTGTCGCCAGCATGCTAGAGCGCGTCATTGAAGAGCAAGCGCGTGGCGATGCCGCCAAAGCTGAGAGTGTCCGAGCAGCGGTTATCAGCGTGATGGGCGACAACTTGCGAAACGTCAAACCTGGCTCTGATCAAGCCATGAAGTTGAAAGAAGTTTTGGTGGCGCAAGGTGTGTGGTCGCAGTATTTGGAGGTAGGCATTGGCCCAGACGCCGAAATTTTCACCAAGTCACAAGCCATGAGCGCGGTCGGCTCTGGCTTTGATGTGGGCTTGCACCCAGGCAGTTCTTGGAACAACCCAGAACCCGAAATTGTGTTGGTCATCAATTCAAAGGGGCACGTGGTCGGCGCTGCCATGGGCAACGATGTCAACCTGCGCGACTTTGAAGGCAGGAGTGCTTTGCTGCTCGGAAAAGCCAAAGACAACAACGCCAGTTGCGCCATTGGCCCCTTCATCCGTTTGTTTGACAAGGCTTACACCATCGACAGCGTGCGTTGCACTGACCTGAGTATGGTCGTCAAAGGCCCAGAGGGCTTTGTCATGCAAGGCAGCAGTTCACTCAGTCAAATTAGCCGCGACCCCTTGGACCTTGCAGCGCAAGCCATTGGCCAGTACCACCAATACCCCGACGGCTTGGTTTTATTTTTAGGCACCATGTTTGCTCCCACCCAAGACCGCCATGGACCCGGTCAAGGCTTCACCCATGTCGTGGGCGATACCGTGGCTATTTCGACCCCGCAGTTGGGCACACTTTTTAACCGTGTCACCACGTCAGATATGGCGCCGCCCTGGACTTACGGCATTCGAGCCTTGATCCAAGATTTGGCCAAACGCCAGCCCAGCCCGAAACCCTGAGCACACGCCTTGCCAAAGGGCGTCTTTCCACTGGCATAATTCAGCCCTTAGGCCAGTCTCGAACTGGCTTTTCTATGACCCCTTTTTAGGACGCACCCATGAACACCACAGCCACAGGCCTGCAATACGAAGACACCGTGGTCGGCGACGGCGCCGAAGCCACCAAAGGTCAAACAGTCACTGTGCATTACACCGGTTGGCTGTACGAAGACGGTGAGCAAGGCGCTAAATTTGACTCCAGCAAAGACCGCCGCGACCCCTTCCAATTCGTTTTGGGCGCAGGCATGGTCATTCGCGGCTGGGACGAAGGCGTGGCAGGCATGAAAATCGGTGGCGCACGCACCCTGATCATCCCGGCTGATTTAGGCTACGGCTCACGCGGCGCAGGTGGCGTGATTCCCCCTAACGCCACTTTGAAATTTGACGTCGAATTGCTCGAGCTGTCTTGATCTGCTCCAAGCCTCTGAAGGATCGCCTTCAGGGTCTTGAAATCTCTCAAAGCGCCCCCAAGTTTGGGGCGTTGTCATTTATTGCGGATGCATTTCATGTCTGATTCCAACTCACAAAACACCCCCAATCAAACACCGAACCCAGGTGCAGCGAGCGTCATGCCTACGGCCGAGGCCTTGGCTGCTGCGGCGGCTGCCATGGGCACAGACACCCAGGCTCAGCAGGCTTCTGCCCCTCAAGACCCATTGACGGATGCACAAGCTGAACTGGCCAATGTGAAGGCCCAAAACGCCACATTGGCAGACCAGTACCTTCGCGCCCAAGCCGATGTGCAAAACGCCCGTCGCCGCGCCGATGAAGAAATTTCCAAAGCTCGTAAATTTGCGGTAGAAGGTTTTGCCGACAGCCTGCTGCCCGTGTTGGACAGTTTGGAAGCCGGTTTGGCCATCCAAAACGTCACGCCCGAGCAACTTCGCGAAGGCGCAGAAGCCACGCTTCGCCAATTGAAAAGCGCCCTCGAGCGCAACAAGGTGATTGAAATCAACCCTGCCGCTGGCACCAAGTTTGACCCCCACCATCACCAGGCCATCAGTGTGGTCCCTGCAGAGCAGGAAGCCAATACGGTCGTCACCGTTTTGCAAAAAGGCTTCCTCATTGCAGATCGCGTTTTGCGCCCGGCTTTGGTCACGGTCACAGCCCCTAAATAAAAACCTTTAGAAGTAGAAAACAGCCTCTTTCAGCCCAAAACAGGGCAAAAAGATGCAAATTCAGCCATTTCGGACTTGAAATTGCCCCAACTGCCCCTACTTCTGTTCATTCAAGCATTTTTTAGATTACCGGAGAAGAACATGGGAAGAATCATTGGCATTGACTTGGGCACCACCAATTCGTGTGTGGCCATCATGGAAGGCAACACCACCAAGGTGATTGAAAACGCCGAAGGCGCACGCACCACCCCTTCCATCATTGCGTACCAAGAAGACGGCGAAATTTTGGTTGGCGCGTCCGCCAAGCGTCAAGCTGTCACCAACCCCCGCAACACCTTGTATGCCGTGAAGCGCCTGATTGGCCGCAAGTTTGCAGAAAAAGAAGTTCAAAAAGACATTGACCTGATGCCCTACACCATTGCCAAAGCCGACAACGGCGACGCATGGGTGGAAGTGCGCGGCAACAAATTGGCGCCCCCACAAATTAGCGCAGAAGTTTTGCGCAAGATGAAGAAAACCGCCGAAGACTACCTCGGCGAAGAAGTGACAGAAGCCGTCATTACGGTGCCTGCTTATTTCAACGACGCACAACGTCAAGCCACCAAAGATGCCGGCCGCATTGCTGGTTTGGATGTCAAGCGCATCATCAACGAACCAACTGCTGCTGCTCTGGCTTTCGGTTTAGACAAAACAGACAAAGGCGATCGCAAGATTGCGGTGTATGACTTGGGGGGCGGTACGTTTGACGTGTCCATCATTGAAATTGCAGACGTCGATGGCGAAAAGCAATTTGAAGTGTTGTCCACCAACGGCGACACCTTTTTGGGCGGCGAAGACTTCGATCAACGCATCATCGACTTCATCATCTCTGAGTTCAAGAAAGAAAGCGGCGTTGATTTGTCCAAAGACGTGTTGGCCTTGCAGCGCTTGAAAGAAGCCGCTGAAAAAGCCAAGATCGAATTGTCCAGCTCTGCTGGAACTGACATCAACTTGCCCTACATCACTGCCGATGCCACAGGTCCTAAACACCTGAGCATCAAACTCAGTCGTGCCAAGTTGGAAAGCTTGGTCGACGAGTTGATTGAGCGCACCATGGCCCCTTGCCGCATGGCCATCAAAGACGCTGGCGTGAACGTGGCCGACATTGACGACATCATTTTGGTAGGCGGCATGTCTCGCATGCCCAAAGTGCAAGAGAAGGTCAAAGAGTTCTTCGGCAAAGAGCCCCGCAAAGACGTGAACCCAGACGAGGCCGTAGCCGTTGGCGCCGCCATTCAAGGCCAGGTTTTGTCGGGTGATCGCAAAGACGTTTTGTTGCTAGACGTCACACCTTTGTCTTTGGGCATCGAAACCCTGGGTGGCGTGATGACCAAAATGATCACCAAGAACACCACCATTCCCACCAAGTTTGCACAGACCTACTCTACAGCCGACGATAACCAGCCCGCAGTCACCATCAAGGTGTACCAAGGTGAGCGCGAGATGGCCAGCGGCAACAAGTTGCTGGGCGAGTTCAACCTCGAAGGCATTCCACCCGCAGCGCGTGGCACACCGCAAATCGAAGTGTCGTTTGACATTGACGCCAACGGCATCTTGCACGTGGGTGCCAAAGACAAAGGCACCGGCAAAGAAAACAAGATCACCATCAAGGCCAACTCTGGTTTGTCTGAAGCTGAAATTCAACAGATGGTGAAAGACGCCGAGTTGAATGCCGAAGACGACAAGAAAAAACTCGAAATTGTTCAAGCCAAAAACTCAGGCGAAGCCACTGTGCACAGCGTGAAGAAAAGCTTGACCGAATACGGCGACAAAATTGAAGCCGACGAGAAAACCAAAATCGAAGCCGCCGTGAAAGAATTGGAAGAAGCATTGAAAGGCGAAGACAAAGACGCCATCTCTGCTAAGACCGAAACCCTCATGACCGTCAGCCAGAAGTTGGGCGAAAAAATGTATGCCGACATGCAAGCCAAAGAATCGGCAGCAGGTGGTGCGGCTGGTGGCCCTGGCGGTCCTGGCGCAGAAGCAAAACCCGCAGACGACAATGTGGTCGATGCAGAAGTGAAAGAAGTTAAAAAGGGTTAAACCTTCTTCTCATGGGCAATAGCCCAAGCCGCCGCGTTAGCGTATTCCACCAGGAAATCGCTTGCGCGGCGTTCTTGTTCAAACAGTAGCAAAACACGATGGCCAAAAAAGACTTTTACGAAGTATTGGGTGTAGCCAAGAACGCCTCTGAAGAAGAGATTAAAAAAGCGTATCGCAAATTGGCCATGAAGTTCCACCCTGACCGTCATCAGGGCGACGACGCCAAAGACGCTGAGGCTAAATTCAAAGAGGTCAAAGAGGCCTACGAGATGTTGTCGGACGCACAGAAACGTGCCGCCTACGACCAATACGGTCACGCCGGTGTTGACCCCAACATGCGCGGCCCTGGCGGCGGGGCTGAAGGCTTCGGTGGTTTTGGTGAAGCCTTCGGTGACATCTTTGGCGACATCTTTGGTCAGCAACGGGGTGGCGGTGGTCGGGGCGGTCGACAAGTGTTTCGCGGTGGCGATTTAAGCTATGCCATGGAAGTCACTTTGGAAGAAGCTGCCACTGGCAAGGATGCCCAAATTCGAATTCCTAGCTGGGATGAGTGCGACCCCTGTGGTGGTTCGGGCGCCAAGAAAGGCACCAGCGCCAAAACCTGCGGTACTTGTCAAGGCTCTGGCACAGTACAAATGCGCCAAGGCTTTTTCAGTGTGCAGCAAACTTGTCCGCATTGCCGCGGTTCCGGCAAAATCATCGCCGACCCCTGCCCTTCTTGCAGCGGCCAAGGCAAGCTTAAAAAACAAAAAACGCTCGAGGTCAAAATTCCAGCGGGCATCGACGACAGTATGCGCATTCGCAGCACGGGCAATGGCGAGCCTGGCACCAATGGCGGCCCGCCCGGTGACTTGTACATTGAAATTCGCCTTAAGAAACACGAAATCTTTGAGCGCGATGGCGATGACTTGCATTGCTCGGTCCCCATCGGCTTTAGCAAAGCGGCCTTGGGCGGCGAAATCGATGTGCCCACACTCAGTGGCAAAGCGGCCATTGACATCCCTGAAGGCACGCAAACTGGCAAACAATTTCGTTTGCGCGGCAAAGGCATCAAAGGGGTTCGCGCCAGCTACCCTGGCGACTTGTATTGCCACATCACAGTTGAGACGCCCGTCAAGCTGACGGAGCATCAGCGCAAACTGCTCAAAGAGTTTGACGAGTCTTTGCAAAAAGGCGGCGCCAAGCACATGCCTACGGGCAACAGCTGGACCGACAAACTCAAAGGTTTGTTCGGAGCTTGAGCTTGGTGCAGGCCTTAAACTAGGCCCTATGACATCCAAAAGCCACCTCACTTCGGGCTCTCAACACAGCGCATGGCACCCTGCGTGGCTTGCGGTGGTGTGCAGTCTTTGGCTAGCCAGCGTAGGCAACATTGCTCTGTGGATGCAAGTCCACCAATTGCCTGAGGTGTCTGGCCTCAGAGGCTTTGCTTTTGCCATGGGTTTTGGTGCCATCATCACAGCGGCCCTGACACTTATCTTGAGTTTGTTCAACTGGCGGTGGCTCCTTAAACCGGTGCTGACAGTGTTCTTCTTCAGTGCTGCAAGCGGCGCTTACTTTATGGTGAGCTACGGCATCGTGATAGACAGCAGCATGATCACCAATGTGATCCAAACCGACACCAAAGAAGCCATGGACTTGTTGAATTGGCGAATGTTCATCAGTTTCTTTCTGCTTGGATTAATGCCCAGTTGGGTGCTTTGGAAAACACCTGTCAAATCTTTGCGCTGGACCCAACAAGCTTTCAACAACACCCTGACTGGCGCGGCGTCGATCATTGTCATCGTGGCAGTTCTGCTCGCTATTTTTCAAGATTACGCATCCATCATGCGCAATCACACTCAGTTGCGTTATTTGGTCAATCCTTTGAACAGTTTCTACGCCATTGGCATGGTGGCCGCCAAGCCCTTTCAGCGCAACAATCAAACTCTTCTGCCCATGGGGCGTGACGCCAAAGTATCAGCGCTAAGGCCAACCGATAAACCACCTCTTTTGTTATTGGTCTTAGGGGAAACTGCGCGCATGGGCAACTTTGGCGTCAATGGCTACGAGCGCCCCACCACACCAGAGTTAGCCAAAGAAAACATCGTCAGCTTAAAAGGTGTGGTGTCCTGTGGCACCAGCACAGCCACCTCGGTGCCTTGTATGTTTTCTCATTTAGGCAAAGAGGCATTTGAGGAGCGAAAAAACAATTACGAAAGCTTGATCGATGTTTTGAATCATGCTGGCTTTGCAGTCCTTTGGATTGACAATCAATCTGGTTGCAAAGGCGTCTGTGAACGCGTACCGCAAGCCCTCACCAAAGAATTGAAACACCCCACTTTGTGCAAAAACGGCGAGTGTTTTGATGAAATCATGTTGCATGAAATTGATCAACGCATTCAAGCGCTACCTGCAGAACGCCGCGCCAAAGGCGTGGTGGTCGTGATGCACCAAATGGGCAGTCACGGGCCCGCCTACTACAAACGAGTGCCTGACAATTTCAGGAAATTTCAACCCGAGTGCAAGAGCAATGCTCTGCAAGAATGTTCGCTGGAGCAGGTGGTCAATTCTTTTGACAACACCATTTTGTACACCGACTATTTTTTAGCTCAGGCCATTCAATGGCTCAAGAAGTCAGAGACCACATCGGCGCCCGCTTTGCTCTATGTTTCCGACCACGGCGAATCATTGGGTGAAAACAATGTGTACTTGCACGGACTGCCATACCGTGTGGCACCCGATGTCCAAAAGCGTGTTCCTTGGATCACATGGTTGTCACCGCGTTTTGAAAAGCAATCGGGTTTGATCAACACTTGTTTGAAAAACAAAACAGATACCGCCCTGACTCACGATCACTACTTTCATTCGGTCTTAGGACTGATGAACGTCAGCAGTGAGGTTTACCAAGAAAAGTTAGATGTGCACGCCAACTGCCGCAGCAAGTTATAAAAACCGGTCAAGCAGCCTTCGCGAAAAGCGATCCATCTGCGCTAAATTTCGAATCAAGAATTGAACGCCATGACCGTCCGTGACCAGCAACACCGTATCAGACAAACGGCGAATGTCTTCTTCGCCTTTCAGCAATAACTGGGTGCGGCCTCGATCGGTCTCGATGTCCCAAGTGCTAGGGGTTAAAAAACCACTGACACCATACAACTTCAATATTTGGGGCATGAACTCACGCTGGCTGATGGCCTTCAAAACTCTGGCGCGCACGGCGTCGGGCAGCATGTTCAAATGTGGAATCCATAGCAACTCTTTGCCATCCCCATCAACCAAGGCAATACCCTCGTCAGGTGCCGCAACTGGGAATGATCTGACAGCCAAGACGTGGTCATGCTGCTGCCCTTGTTCGCTCACGAAATACCACCTGCCAGAGGGGCCTTGATCGAATTGGATATTCATCAACTTTGTACTCATGAAGCAGTCGATTCTCTCAAAATAGCGCCTTCGGATTCTGCTTGTCTTTGCTGCGCTTCGTACAAGCGCCAATAGGCCCCTTGGCTTTCAATCAGTACATCGTGCGTACCTTCTTCCACAATCAATCCTTTGTCCATGACCACCAAGCGATCTGCTTTTCGCAAGGTGGACAAGCGGTGTGCAATGGCAATGGTGGTTCGGCCACGAACCAAATTATCCAACGCATTTTGAATTTCTTTTTCTGTTTCAGTGTCCACGGCCGACGTCGCTTCGTCCAAAATTAAAATTCGCGGATTGATGAGCAAGGCGCGTGCAATGGAAATTCGCTGGCGCTCGCCGCCTGACAGTCCTTGTCCACGCTCTCCGACCAGAGAGTCATAGCCCTGTGGCATCCGTAAAATAAATTCATGCGCATGCGCAGCTCTAGCAGCCGCTACAACTTGTTCACGAGTGGCATCTGGCATGCCGTAGGCAATGTTGTCAGCGATGGTGCCAAAGAACAAGAATGGCTCTTGCAGAACCAGACCAATGTGGCTGCGGTAATCGGCCACCTTGAGTTGCTTGATGTCGACGCCATCCAACGCAATACTGCCTTCAGACAAATCATAAAAACGGCACATTAAGTTGACCAAGGTGCTTTTACCCGAGCCGCTGTGCCCCACCAAACCAATCATCTCGCCTGGCTTGATGTCCAAATTCAAATGTTTGATGACTGCACGATTGCCATAGCGAAAGCTGGCATCTGTCAAAGTGATACGCCCTTCCACTTTGGACAAGGCAACAGGGTTGACAGGTTCCGGCACACTCGAAACATGGTCCAGGATTTCGAAAATTCGCTTGGCACCGGCAGCTGCTTTTTGCGTGCTAGAAACAATGCGACTCATGCCGTCGAGGCGCGTGTAAAAGCGGCCGATGTAAGCCAAAAATGCCGTCAGTACGCCCACTGTGATTTGGTCTTTAGAAACAAGCCAAATTCCAAAACCCCACACCACCAACAAGCCAACTTCAGTCATCAGCGTCACTGTGGGAGAAAACAGTGACCAAACGCGATTGAGTCGATCATTGACTGCCAAATTGTGTTTGTTGGCATCCATGAAACGCTGCGCCTCACGGTCTTCTTGCGCAAAAGCTTTGACGACCCGAATGCCTGGAATGGTGTCAGTCAAGACGTTGGTGACCTCAGACCAAACACGGTCAATTTTTTCGAAACCTGTGCGCAATCTTTCACGCACCACATGAATCAACCAGCCAATGAAGGGCAAGGGCAAAAGTGTGACCACGGCCAAGGTGGGATTAATGGAAAACAAAATGACCGCCGTCATCACGATCATCAAAATATCGGTGGCAAAGTCCAATAAGTGAAGAGAGAGAAAGACGTTGATGCGGTCAGTTTCGCTGCCGATGCGGGCAATCAAATCACCGGTTCGGCGACCCCCAAAGTACTCCAACGATAACTTCAGTAAATGTTGATACGTGCTGGTTCTTAAATCTGCGCCGATGCGCTCCGAAACAAGCGCCAAGATGTAAGTTTTGATCCAACCCAAACCCCATGCCACGATGGCAGACGCCAGCAAAGCCAAGAGGTACCAAGATACCGTTTCCGGCTCGATGTTCTTGCCATTTTGGTAGGGTATGAGCACATCGTCCATGAGCGGCATGGTGAGGTAGGGTGGCACCAAGGTGGCAGCTGTTGACGCCAGTGTCAAAACAAAACCCAGCAGTAGCTGCCCCCGATAGGGCCGAGCAAAACGCCAGAGTTTGAACAAGTTCCAGGTCGAAGTTGGCGCCTGGTCTTTTTCTAAGCAAACGGCACACTCCTCGTCTGAGGCGTCCACCACATTCTGACAAACAGGGCACAGGCTGTGCAGCATCTGACCGATGCCAGGCTCTGACCACTCTAAATCATTCGAAGGATGAGGCGCCGAAGACTGGCCCGAAAAAGAGGCCGCCTGAATCTGACCCAGCAGATGGTTTTCAAAGCGTAATTTCCACCTGAGAACGGCTGCTTCAAGCCCCAGCGTGAAACGCCAGGCCCCCAACCTTTGGCCACCCTGATAGAGGGCCAAGGTACCCACGCCAGCGTGATCAAGTACCCGAAGGGCGAAATCTGGGGCCAATGTCCAGAAATTCCAATTATTTTGAGCCTCATCTGCAGAGATGACCCTTTGATCGGTCAAAATGAGGAGTGTTTTTTTAAAGCTTAATTCATCATTCAGGTCAACCTCTAGCCAAGCTAGAACGTTTTCACCAAGGTGAACTCGAGACAACACGCCCTCCTGCCAAAAAAACGGCAATCCCAACAAATCGATGGGTGGATGGGTATTGGGGTTCATAAAGATTCAAACAACAAGAGTCAACCAGTGTTGGCGGCAAACAAAAACAGCAAAAGAAGCGGCCAGGACACAGCCCATGCACCTTGTTTATCAGACGATCCTTGCCAGTGCTGCAACTGGCCGGCCATTGTATCTCCGGACACGAAACGCACAGCGCCTTCGCTCAGAATTGTGAAAAGCACGAAAATGAGCTCAAAAGATATCAAATTCATTCGCATGACCCACCTCAAGGGTCCGAATATTTGGACTTACCGTCCCGTCCTAGAAGCTTGGATCGACATTGGCGATTTAGAAGACTTCCCCTCCAACACCCTCCCGGGTTTTAATGAGCGGCTCCAAAATATGCTTCCCGGGCTCATCGAGCACCGCTGCAGCGTTGGCCAAAGAGGCGGCTTTTTGCAAAGACTCACCGAAGGCACCTGGCCTGGCCATATCATGGAGCACGTGGCCCTTGAGTTGCAAAACCGCGCCGGCATGCAAACGGGTTTCGGCAAAGCCAGAGAAGCAGGCCCCAGAGGCATTTACAAAGTGGTCATTCGCACTCGAAATGAAACTGTCAGCCGCGCCGCCCTTCAAGCCGCCCGCGACTTGGTCATGGCGGCCATCGAAGACCGCCCCTACCCGATCCAACAAGTCATTGCCGATCTCACCCAAATGGTCGATCGCTTGTGCATTGGACCCAGCACCGCTTGCATTGTCGACGCGGCAACCGATCGCAATATCCCTTCCATCCGCCTCAACGATGGCAATTTGGTTCAACTCGGTTATGGCGCCAACCAGCGCCGCATCTGGACAGCCGAAACCGACCAAACCAGCGCCATTGCCGAGGGTGTTTCCAAAGACAAAGACCTGACTAAGAGTTTGCTCGCCAACTGCGGGGTACCAGTTCCCGAAGGTCGCAATGTCGCATCACCCCAAGAAGCATGGGAAGCCGCACAAGAAATTGGCCTGCCTGTTTGCGTCAAGCCAGTCGATGGCAATCATGGTCGCGGTGTTTCCTTAGAACTCAGAACCCAAGCCGAAGTCGAAGCCGCCTACCATTTAGCCGAGGCCGAAGGAAGTGACGTCTTGGTAGAGCGACATATTTTGGGCGACGAGTATCGCTTGCTGGTGGTTGGCGGCAAATTGGTGGCTGCCAACAAAGGTGAAGTGGCCAGCATTGTGGGTGATGGCATTCACAGCGTTGATGCGCTGATCGAAAGCCAAATCAATTCTGACCCGCGCCGCGGCGAAGAAGAAGATTTTCCTCTTGACACCATTCGCCTTAAAGACCACACCACTGCTGTGCTCGAGCTTAAGCGTCAGGGTCTAACGGGCCAAAGTGTTCCAGCAAAAGACCGCCATGTGGTGGTCATGCGCACCGGCAACATGGCCATCGATGTCACCGATTTGGTTCACCCCGATGTGGCCGAGTTAGCCGCGCTTGCCGCCCGCATTGTGGGCTTGGACATTGCGGGTGTAGATCTGGTCGCTCAAGATATTTCCAAACCTATGAAGTCGCAAGGCGCAGCCATTGTTGAAGTCAATGCTGGCCCGGGCCTTCTCATGCACTTAAAGCCTGCCACTGGCCAAGCCAGGCCTGTGGGCCAAGCCATTGCCGCACATTTGTTCGCAGAAAATTCTGAGCCTCGCATTCCGGTCGTTGGTCTTATTGGTCAAGAAAACACCACGGGTTCCAGCCATCTCATTGCATGGCTGCTGCACCTGCAAGGACTGCAAACTGGCCTTTCTTCGGCCAAAGGCTTGTTTTTAGGCCAACGCTGCCTGCACCCCCAAAGCGGCATGGAGTGGGAATCAGCCCAGCGCCTGCTGATCAACCGATCCGTTCAGGCTGCAGTCTTTGAAACCACGGCCAGGCACTTGCTTTCTGAAGGCCTGCCCTACGACCGCTGCCAGGTCGGCATCATCACTTCCATGCCCAAAGCAGCCGGCCTTGAAGATTTGTACATTCAAAGCGATGAACAAATGCCCAATGTGGTCAGAACCCAAATGGACGTTGTGTTGTCACAAGGTATGGCCGTGCTCAATGCTGAAGATGATGAAGTTGCCAATCTTGCTCAGTACTGCGATGGCGAGATCACTTATTTCGCCAGCACTGAAGAGCACCCCCGTATCGTTCAACATCGCAGTGAAAATGGGCGCGTAGTTTTCTGGCGCAAAAATCATTTGGTCTTGGCCCAAGGCGCGCATGAAATCGAAGCCTTGAATCGCCAATTGCCTGCCATTGACAAAGTGTTCAAAAACAAGCACCTTAAATGCGTAGAAGTCTTAGCAGCCTCAGCAGCCGCATGGGCACTTGGCATTCAAACCGATCTCATCCGAGCAGGCATCAAAAGTTTTGGTCAAAGCCCTGGCTCTCACTGAACCATCGCCGACCGCCAATTCATTCAACATCAGACTGCAAGACGCGCTTCAATCAGGACAAAGTTTCATGGAAGTTTCAAGAATTCGAGCTTTGCGGGGGCCCAATTTATGGAGCCGTCAAACCAGCATCGAAGCCATTGTGAGTTGCGAGCCTCAAGAGCTAGAGATGATGCCCGGCAATGAGTTTGAAAAACAACTCAGAAGAATTTTTCCATCCTTAGGCCCCCTTGAAGGCACCCGTCCTGGCCAACCCGCCAGCATGGCCCATGCACTGGAAAAAATCACACTCAGTCTGCAAAATCAAGCGGGTTGCCCCATCACATTCAGCCGCACAACGGCCACTGAAGAAGAAGGCATTTATCAGGTCGTTGTTCAGTACACCGAAGAGGCGGTTGGCAGATTGGCCCTCGAATGGGCTGAAAAACTTTGCCTTGCAGTGAAAGCCCAAACGGCCTTCAATTTAAACCAAGCCCTCACTGAGTTGCGCGATTTGGATGAAGATGTTCGCCTCGGGCCCTCCACGGGTTCCATTGTCGATGCCGCGGTTCTGAAAGGCATACCCTACCGTCGCCTTACCGAAGGCAGCATGGTGCAGTTTGGCTGGGGTAGCAAACAACGTCGCATTCAAGCTGCCGAAACAGACACCACCAGTGCCATTGCCGAATCCATTGCACAAGATAAAGACCTCACCAAGTCCTTGTTGTTGGCCGCCGGCGTGCCAGTTCCCATCGGGCGCCCCGCCAAGAATTTAGAAGATGCTTGGCAAATTGCACTCAGCATTGGACTTCCCATTGTGGTCAAGCCCCAAGATGGCAACCAAGGCAAAGGCGTTACGGTCAACATTGTTGAGCGCGAACTGTTTAACCAAGCCTACGAAACGGCCGCTCGCTATGGCGAAGTTTTGGTAGAAAAATTCTTGCCCGGCAGTGACTACCGACTGCTGGTCGTTGGCAATAAGTTGGTTGCGGCTGCCAGACGTGAGCCTCCCCTGGTTGTCGGTGATGGCATTCATACCGTCAAAGAACTGGTCGACAAAGTCAATGCAGACCCTCGCCGCGGTGATGGCCACTCCACTTCTCTGACCAAAATCAAGTTCGATGTCATTGCCATCGCTCGCTTGAAGCTCCAAGAAATGGGACCTAATTCAGTTCCTGAAAAAGGTCGGCGCGTCATTTTGCGCAACAACGCCAACTTGTCCACCGGCGGCACTGCCACCGATGTCACAGACGATGTCCATGCAGAAGTGGCAGCGCGCGTCGTGGTCGCAGCGCAAATGGTGGGCGTTGACGTTTGTGGCGTAGATGTCGTTTGCGAATCGGTTCTCAAGCCCCTCGAAGAACAAAATGGTGGCATTGTGGAAGTCAATGCGGCGCCTGGATTGCGCATGCACATCAGTCCTTCATTTGGCAAAGGCCGAAACGTTGGCAAGGCCATCATTGACTACATGTACCCCAACGGGGACAACGGCCGTATTCCTGTCATTGCTGTCACTGGCACCAATGGCAAAACAACCACCGTGCGACTGACAGCCCATCTCCTTAAAGCCAACCAACTGCGCGTGGGTATGACCAACACCGACGGTGTGTATGTCAACGGCCGTCAAATTGACGATGGCGATTGCAGTGGCCCGCGCAGTGCGCGCAATGTACTGATGCACCCCGATGTCGATGCTGCGGTGTTTGAAACAGCCAGGGGCGGCCTACTTCGCGAAGGATTGGCCTTTGATCGTTGCCAAGTAGCCATCGTCACGAACATCGGCTCTGGTGATCACTTAGGCCTAAACTACATCACCACGGTCGAAGATTTGTCGGTCTTAAAACGTGTTGTTGTGCTGAATGTCGCAAGCGACGGCATGGCCGTTTTGAACGCAACCGATCCACAGGTAGCCATGATGGCCAGAATGTGTCCCGGTGATGTCACGTTCTTTGCACTCGACGCACACCACCCGGTCTTAGCCACTCACCGCGCTCAAGGCAAGCGAGTGGTTTACGCAGAAAATGGCAGCATTGTGGCGCAACAGGGCAAGAAGTACTTTCGCATTCCACTGAGTGATGTGCCACTGACTCGCCAAGGACAAATTGGTTTCCAAACTGAAAATGTCATGGCGGCGGTGGGCGCCGCTTGGGCCCTCAATGTACCTTGGGAAACCATTGCCCAAGGTTTGTCCACATTCATCAGTGACATTCAAGGCGTGCCGGGTCGATTCAATGTCTTTGATTACAAGGGTGCCACTTTAATTGCCGACTACGGTCACAACCCCGATGCCATTCAAGCCTTGGTTCACGCGGTTGACAACATGCCCGCGCAAAAGCGAGTGGTGGTCATCAGTGGTGCAGGTGATCGCCGCGATCAAGATATTCGCGATCAGACTCAAATTTTGGGCACCGCCTTTGACGAAGTTATTTTGTACCAAGATGCATGCCAACGTGGCCGCACCGATGGCGAAGTGATTCAATTGCTTCGCGATGGCCTCAATGGCGCAGTCCGAACCCAATATGTCCAAGACATTCAAGGTGAGTTCAATGCCATTGACACGGCACTGGCGCGACTTTCTGCAGGCGACTTATGCCTGATCTTGATTGACCAGGTAGAGGCTGCACTGGCCTACATCCAAGGTAAAGTGAACGAAAGTCACGTGGCTTCAGCCAATTAACATGACTCCCGTGCAGGTTGCCACAAACGTGGCAGCCCACTGCAAGCATCGCGTCCAAGTCGGCTTTGGCGTTTCAATGGCATGGTGAATCAATTGCCCCATCCAAACTGACAGTCCGAATGAAACCCCTAAGCCCACTGCGTTGACCCTTATGTTTTCAGGCCAAAAATTAAAGACCACCGCACTCACTAACAAACTGACGCTGAAGTGAATCAGGAAAATGGCGTAAGAAGCGTTTGACAGCTCGCGAATCCACTTCAATTTAAAGTACTGAATGGCATTGCAATCATTTGCCTCATACCAGCACAACAACAAAGCCGTTGCAATGGCCAGCATCAGTCTGTCTCTAGGGTGATATGCCATAGCTACAAGGCCAAGCATGAAAATTAGCAGCCCTAAATTTCGCACACTGAATTTGAAACCAGCGGAGCGCCACGATCCAACGCACAAACCCAGCCCATAAGCACCAAAAAAATAAGCGCCCCACATTTCACCCAAAGGATTCAGATTCCAAATAAAAATTGAACACAAGGTGAGAATCAACCAAAAGCCAAATGCCTTGCGCACGACAGAACCCTTGCCCGAAAGACCTTGCCATACCTGTGCAAGCGACGCACAAGCCATCGCCATTGCAAACAGTTGAAAATCTATGGCGACATACCAAACGCCCGCTGAAAAAGCTTCTAAATCAAGAATGTCTTGAAGTAAGAAAGTGTGCGCAACAACTTGAATCAAGCTTGGCGCACTTGAAAGCGATGAGTGATCAAAGTAAGGGCGAACAAGCGCTGTGATTGCAACGACCACACTCAAGGCTGCTAGCAATTGGATGATCAATCTTTGATAGCGCAACAACAATCTTGGAAAAAATTCAAACGCAGATTTTGGGACGGCATTGGCCCAAGACTTGGCATTCAAGTACCCGCCTACAACCAAGAAAATTTGCACCGCCATCAGCGCGTAATCAAGAAGAAACACTTCAAGTAGGGGCACCCACACTGCCACGACATTGGCCATGGGACTGTAAAGCGCCAGGTGGTGCCAAACAATGAGGACGCAGGCGAAAGCCTTAAAGAGGTCAATAACCTCTAAGCGTTCAGACTTCAAGCTGAACGCTCTTGAAATTAAATGGCCAAGCGAGCACGGGCGGAAGCGTACTGCTGCTTCAATTTAGCAACAAAATCAGCCGTACTGACCACAGCATCAACGGCGCCAATTCCCTGACCGCAACCCCAAATGTCTTTCCAAGCTTTTTTGGCATCGCCGCCGAAGTTCATGGTGGAGGGGTCAGACACTGGTAAGTTGCTAGGGTCTAGTCCAGCAGATTTAATGGAAGGCGCCAAGTAGTTACCATGCACACCTGTGAACAGATTGCTATAGACAATGTCATCTGAATTGCAATCAACGATGGCCTGCTTGTAGGCGTCGGCAGCACGCGCCTCATGGGTGGCAATGAATGCCGAGCCAATGTAGGCAAAGTCTGCACCCATGGCTTGCGCCGCCAAAACAGCATCGCCGGTGGCAATGGAGCCTGACAATGCCACGGGGCCATCAAACCATTGGCGAATTTCTTGGATCAATGCAAAGGGGCTCTTTTCGCCAGCATGTCCACCCGCCCCAGCAGCCACTGCAATCAATCCATCGGCGCCTTTTTCAATGGCCTTGTGGGCAAATTTGTTGTTGATGATGTCGTGCAGCACCACGCCACCATAACTGTGAGCAGCTTGATTAATGTCTTCGCGTGCACCCAATGACGTGATGATGATCGGCACCTTGTATTTCACGCACATGGCCATGTCGTGCTCCAGCCGATCATTGCTTTTGTGAACAATTTGATTGATGGCATAGGGCGCGGCAGGCTTGTCTGGATTGGCTTTGTTGTAAGCGGCCAATGTTTCAGTGATTTCAATCAGCCATTCTTCTAGTTGTTCTGCGGGACGCGCATTGAGTGCAGGCATGGACCCCACAACTCCCGCCTTGCATTGCTCAATGACCAGTTTGGGATTGCTGATAATGAACAAAGGTGAGGCAATGACCGGAAAAGTTAAATTGGCCAAAGCCGCGGGAAGTTTTGACATGAGTTCTCCTGAGATTTTGAAATGTATTTGTATGCGCTGTCTTTAGCGGTAGTCGCTGGCTATTTTAGAAAGCTTCTAAAGAAAGCTCTGTCACGCACTTTGCACCGTCTACGATGCTGTCACGCACGCCAGGCGCACGGCTTAACAAATGATCGGCATAAAACCGCGCCGTGATGACTTTGGCATCCATAAAAGCTTTGTCATTGCCCATAGAGCTTTGCGTCAAAGCCACCAACATGGCGCGGCCCATCTGCCAACCCGCCATCAAATTGCCTGTCAACATCAGGTACGGCACACTGCCCGCATACACGTAATTGGGATTGGCTTTGGCTTGACCTGCCACAAAATGAACGACATCTAGAAAAGCCAAGCGAGCCGCTTTCAGTCTGCGGCCAACTGCTTTGGCATCTGCATGGGCATGGGCTAACAATTCGTTTTCTGTGAGCTCAACTTGGCCCGCCAATGCTTTGGCTGTTTGGCCGCCGTCGCGGCTGGTTTTGCGACCCACTAGGTCATTGGCTTGAATGGCTGTGGTGCCTTCGTAAATGGTCAGAATTTTGGCATCGCGGTAGTACTGCGCAGCACCTGTCTCTTCAATGAAACCCATGCCACCGTGAACTTGCACGCCCAAGGAAGTGACTTCCAAACTCATCTCTGTGCTGTAGCCCTTGACCAAAGGCACCATGAATTCGTAGAACAAGGCATTTTGTTTGCGCACTTCTGCATCTGTGTGGTGATGGGCCGCATCGTAGGCCGCTGCAGCAACTGTGGCCAAAGCGCGGCAGCCTTCTGTGGTGGCGCGCATGGTCATGAGCATGCGTTTGACATCGGGGTGATGAATGATGGGAGCCGATGTGTTCATGCTGCCATCGACCGGGCGGCTTTGCACACGGTCTTTAGCGTACTGAACTGCTTTTTGATAGGCACGCTCTGCAATAGCAACGCCCTGAACGCCAACGGCATAACGCGCAGCGTTCATCATGATGAACATGTATTCAAGGCCACGGTTTTCCTCGCCGACCAAATAGCCGATGGCGCCGCCGTGATCACCATACTGAAGCACAGCGGTTGGACTGGCCTTGATGCCCATCTTGTGTTCAATGCTGACACAGTGAACATCGTTGCGAGCACCAAGGCTGCCATCCGCATTGACCATGAACTTGGGTACGACAAACAAGCTGATACCCTTCACGCCTTCAGGCGCGCCTTGCACACGAGCCAGCACCAAATGCACGATGTTGTCAGCCATGTCGTGCTCACCATAGGTGATGTAAATTTTTGTGCCAAAAACTTTGAAGGTGCCATCAGGCAAAGGCTCGGCGCGTGTGCGCACCAATGCCAAATCGGAGCCGGCTTGGGGCTCCGTCAAATTCATGGTGCCCGTCCACTCACCCGAAATTAACTTCTCCAGATAAATATTTTTCAATTCGTCAGAACCTGCCGTCAGCAAAGCTTCAATGGCGCCGTCTGTTAGCAAAGGACAAAGGGCAAAACTCATGTTGGCCGAGTTGAGCATTTCACCGCAAGCTGCGCCAATGGTTTTGGGCAAACCTTGACCACCAAATTCAGTGGGATGCTGCAAACCTTGCCAGCCACCTTCACCATATTGCTTGAATGCTTCTTTGAAGCCTGGTGTGGTCTTGACTTGCCCATTTGAAAAGCTTGAAGGGTTTTTATCGCCTTCCCAATTCAAGGGCGCAAGCACGTCTTGGTTCAACTTGGCGCACTCTTGCAACACAGCTTGTGCCGTTTCCAAACCTGCATCTTCAAATCCAGGCATTTGCGCAACTTGGTCAATCAGGGCCAAGTGCTCTATGTTGAAAAGCATGTCTTTTAAAGGGGCAACGTAACTCATCTGTAACTCCAAACAAAAGAAAGGCACCACACAGGATGCCCTTCAAACTCACATTCAAATTCAATCAAGCGCTTCAAAGAGCATTGACCAATTCAGGCACCGCCACAAACAGATCGGCTTCCAAACCATAATCAGCCACACTGAAGATGGGTGCTTCAGCATCCTTGTTGATGGCCACAATGACCTTGCTGTCTTTCATGCCGGCCAAATGCTGAATGGCGCCCGAAATACCGCAAGCCACATACAACTGAGGCGCCACAATTTTGCCGGTTTGACCTACTTGCCAATCATTGGGCGCGTAACCTGCATCCACTGCAGCACGGCTGGCACCCATGGCAGCTCCGAGCTTGTCAGCCAAAGGGGTAATGACTTCGGCAAATTTCTCTGCGCTACCCAAGGCACGGCCACCCGACACAATGATCTTGGCTGCTGTCAGTTCAGGCCGATCGTTTTTGGCAATTTCACTGCCCTTGAAGGCGCTTTTGCCGCTGTCAGCAATGACCGCAATGCTTTCAACGCTGGCCGAACCACCTGCCCTTGCAGCCGCATCGAAACCCGTTGTGCGAACTGTTAACACCTTGATCGCATCTTTGCTTTGCACTGTAGCGATGGCATTGCCTGCGTAGATAGGACGCTCAAAGGTATCTGCAGACAGCACCAAGGTCACATCGCTTATTTGAGCGACATCCAACTTGGCTGCCACGCGAGGCGATACGTTTTTGCCGCCAGCAGTGGCTGGAAACAAAATGTGGGTGTAGTTGGCAGCGATGGCCAGAACTTGAGCGGCCACATTTTCTGCCAAGGCATGCGCGAAAACTTCGGAGTCAGCATGGATCACCTTGGTCACACCTGCAATTTGCGAGGCGTCTTGCGCAGCTGCACTGGCGTTGTGACCCGCCACCAAAACGTGCACATCACCACCGCAAGCCACAGCGGCTGTGATGGTGTTCAGGGTTGCACCTTTGATCGATGCGTTGTCGTGTTCTGCAATCACTAAATTAGCCATAAACTTCCTTGATGAGTTGAGGACAGAGCAAATTTGCTGCGCAAATCTTGGTCTGTCCCGCAAATTAATTAAATTACCTTCGCTGTATTCTTTAATTTATCAACCAAGGTAGCAACGTCAGGTACTTTGATACCCGAAGAGCGCTTTGGTGGCTCGGACACTTTCAAAGTGGTGATGCGAGGTGATACATCGACACCCAAGTCTTCAGGCTTGAAGGTGTCGAGTTGTTTTTTCTTAGCCTTCATGATGTTGGGCAACGTCACATACCGCGGCTCATTCAAACGCAAGTCTGTGGTGATGACAGCGGGCATGGAGATTGACAAAATTTCGAGACCGCCATCGATTTCGCGCGTGACTTGTGCTTTGCCGTCGACCACTTCTACTTTGGATGCGAATGTGGCTTGCGGCAAGTCAGCCAATGCGGCCAGCATTTGGCCGGTTTGGTTGCAATCGTCGTCAATGGCTTGCTTACCCAAGATGATCAAGCCAGGCTGCTCTTTGTCAACCAAAGCTTTGAGCAATTTAGCCACCGCCAATGGCTGCAACTCTTCGGTGGTTTCAACCAAGATGGCGCGGTCAGCGCCGATGGCCATGGCGGTGCGCAATGTTTCTTGACATTGCGTAACTCCGCAAGAGACGGCGATCACTTCAGTGGCAAAGCCCTTCTCTTTCAAACGAACGGCTTCTTCAACAGCAATTTCATCAAAGGGGTTCATGCTCATTTTGACGTTGGCAATATCGACGCCTGTGCCGTCGGACTTGACGCGCACCTTGACGTTGTAGTCAACAACCCGCTTCACGGGCACAAGTATTTTCATGAAAGCTCTCCATTGATATCAAAACCCAAGCGCCAGACACGGCCACAACGCATTGACGTTACGTAAACGTCAATTGTGCCTCAAATTTTCATTTTCGCGAACCTAAGCTTGGTAAAAAAGCACGACCGTTCGAATTTTAAACTGGATTTGTTAACCCACAAAGTTCATATTTTTTTAGCACCCTCGGGAATTCACCGACCAATCGGTAGGTTAATTAAGGTTATTATTTAAACAGCTGAATAATCGGCTTCGCGATTATATTTTTAACCATTTATTGGAGCACTCGGATGAACAAAACTTTGTTGGCCATGACAGCCGCAACCCTCGCCGGCTTCAGCGGCTTGGCGCAAGCACAAACAGTTTTAACCGCATCAAGCTGGGTACCCCCCACGCACGGTCTGTCAATGTCTCAAAAAGAATGGTGTGATGACCTGGCGACCAAAACCTCAAATCGCGTTCGTTGCAACATCCTTCCCCGCGCCGTTACCCCAGCGCCAGGCACTTTTGACGCCGTTAAAAACGGCTTGGTTGATGTCTCATTCACCGTGCACGGTTACACCCCTGGCCGATTTGTGATGACACAAATGGCCGAGTTTCCCTTTCTAGGTGACCGTGCAGAGCCCTTGTCTGTGGCTTTCAACCGCGTTGCCAGTAAATACCCAGAATTCGCAGCCGAACACCAAGGCGTTAAGGTTTTGGGTTATTTTACCCATGGCCCTGGCATCGTTTTCAACACCAAGAAACCCATCACCCGCGTTGAAGACCTCCCCGGTCTTAAATTCCGAGTTGGCGGTGGCATGGTCAATGAAATCTCCAAAACGCTGGACATGAACGTCACGCTCAAACCAGCGCCCGATTCCTATGAACTGTTATCCAGTGGTGTGATGGATGGAACACTGTTCCCAGCGGAGTCGACTGACTCCTTCAAAATTGACAAGATCATTAAACACGCTACTCAGTTCCCTGGTGGCCTCTACAACACCAGTTTCGTCTTCATGATGAATCCAGCCAAATACAACAGCCTGTCGGCTGAAGACAAAAAAATTGTGGATGAATTGTCTGGCGAAGCCGTGGCAAGTCGCTTTGGCAAAGCCTGGGACCGTGTGGACGATCAGGCCTTAGTGAACATGCAAAAAAATGGCGTTAAAGTCGTCAAAGCCGACAACTTCTTTGTGCGAGACGTCAATGCACGCACCACCAAGTTGGAGCGTGACTGGGCACAAGCTGCCAAAGCAAAAGGCCTGAAAGACCCTTCTGGCACATTGTCTGAATTCCGCTCAGAAATCGCCAAGCTGCAAAAGCAAAAGTAATCTGAGTTTTCCTCAGGTGTCACCTCAGGAAAATATAAAGTACCAGCGGTATTTGCCCTTTCAGCAAATACCGCTTTTTTAATGGGTAAGCTTTGAAAAAAATTCTTGAAATTCTGTGCGGAACACTTGCTGGTACCGCCCTATTTACCATCATGTTGCTGACATTTTTTGATGTCTCTGGCCGAAAATTTCTTTCGCATTCTATTACTGGTTCTTTGGAGCTAACAGAATTGTTGATGGTCGTGGTCATCTTCGCAGCGCTACCTTTGGTCTCTCTCAAAGGCGAGCATGTGGTGTTCGACTCTTTAGATGGGTTCCTGCCCAATTGGGTTCGCAAAATACAACAAGCACTGATTCACATTGCCTGCGCGGCTTTGCTCTTTGGTCTGGCTTATTTAATGTGGCAAACAGGTGGAGAGTTTGCAGTCACAGGCGAAACCACTGCACAACTCAAAATCACCAAAGCGCCCTTCATTCAGGGTATGGGTTTGTTGTGTGGTTTAGCTGGTTTGGTCCATCTGGCAAAAGCTTTTTTGCCCCATGATGACAATGCCTCAGAAGGAGGCACAGTATGACGGCCGCATTGCTTGGATTCGTGGCGATCTTTGTGTTAGCCCTGATGCGCATGCCTTTGGCTTTTTCCATGGGTCTGGTTGGCATTGTGGGCATCGGGTTGACACGTGGCTGGTTGCCGGCCATGGCCAGCACCGCCCAAGTGGTACACGAGACAGGGTTTGCATACACCTTGTCTGTCATACCCTTGTTCATTTTGATGGGCAATTTTGTGGCACGCGCTGGTTTGGCACACGAGCTTTTTCATGCGGCATACACCTTCATTGGACATCGCAAGGGCGGGCTGGCACATGCCACCATTGCGGCTTGCGCAGGATTTGGTGCCATTTGCGGCTCGTCTATTGCCACAGCCGCCACCATGGGCAAAGTGGCTTACCCCTCGATGAAAAAACTGGGCTACAGCGATGCCATGTCCACGGGAGTGATCGCTGCGGGCGGTACCTTGGGCATCATGATCCCACCCTCCACCATTCTCGTCATCTACGGCATCATCACAGAAACCCACATTGGCAAATTGTTTGCTGCTGGGGTTCTGCCCGGAATTTTGACCGCGTGTCTCATGATGTTAGCGGTAGTCATCATGACTTGGCACGATCCAGAACACGCGCCAGCGGGTGAAAAGTTTACCTGGCCACAACGCTTACAAGCCTTGCGTGGCATCTGGGGTGTTTTGGTTTTGGTGGTGCTGGTCTTGGGTGGCATTTATGGTGGCTTCTTCACAGCCACCGAGGGCGCCGGAATGGGCGCAACAGGTGCTTTTCTTTTTGCGCTGGCCCGCGGAGCCCTGAGTTGGAAAGTGCTCATGGAAGTTCTGGTCGAATCAGCACGAACCACCGGCATGTTATTTACCTTGCTCATTGCCGCCACGATTTTTGCCAACTTCGTCAACTACACCAGCTTGCCATTTGAGCTGAAGGAATGGATCACCCATTTAGGCCTTTCCCCCATCATGGTTGTCGCAGCCATGATGGTGATCTATGTGCTTTTGGGCACCGTGATGGAAGAGCTGACCATGGTCTTGCTGACCATACCGCTGTTTTTTCCCATCGTGGTCCAATTGGGTTTTGACCCCGTCTGGTTTGGTGTCCTGATCGTGATGGTGATTCAAATTGGACTCATTTCCCCACCCGTCGGCATGAATCTTTTTGTGCTGAACGCCTTGTTGCCCCACGTCGGCCTTGGCGCTATATTTCGTGGCGTGTGGCCTATGGTGCTGGTGCTGATCATCACGCTGGGCATTTTGCTAGCCTTCCCAGGCATCAGCCTGTGGTTACCTTCGATGATGGATTGAACATGTTAGACCCTCAAGCCCAAGCCCTGATGCAGCTCATGATTGATAAGGGTGTGCCTCCCGTGAACACCCAATCACCCTCAGAAGCACGTGCAGCCTATCGATCTCGCCGCGCATTCACGCAGCCCGATGCACCAGAAGTTTTCAAAGTAGAAGACAAAGTGTTCTCAGCCAACGGCGTGAATGTGCCTGTCAGGGTATATCACCCTCACGCCGCACAAACTCAAAAGGTCTTACCTGGCTTGGTCTACGTTCATGGAGGCGGCTGGACCATTGGCGACCTAGACACGCACGACGTGCTGTGCAGAAGTCTTTGCCTACAAGCCGAGGTGGTGGTGGTTTCAGTGGATTACCGCATGGGGCCAGAACACAAATTTCCAGCTGCATACGAAGATACCGTGGCGGCTTTCAATTGGACTGTTTCGCAAGCTGCAAGTTTAGGCATTGATCCCCATCGCATTGCCGTGGGTGGTGACAGTGCTGGCGGCAATTTGTCGGCCGCAGCCTGCATTGGACTGCGCGATCAAAAAGGCCTGGCCGTCCAACCCGCTTATCAGCTGCTTATTTACCCCGCCACCATCATGTGGCAAGACACAGCGTCCTATCACGCCAATGGCAAAGGCTACATGCTCACCAAAGAGTCCATTGCCTACTACACCGAAAATTATTTGCGCAACCGCGAAGATGCCAAAGATTGGCGAGCCTCGCCTCAGCTGGCCGAAAGTCATGCAGGTCTTCCGCCCGCTTTTGTCATGACTGCGGGCTTCGATCCTTTGCGCGATGAAGGTTTGATGTATGCCGACGCATTGACCAAAGCCGGTGTCTCTTCGCAATACATTTGTTTTGAACGGCAAATTCATGGCTTCATCACCATGGGGCGCGTGATGCAAGAGGCCAATACAGCGGTCAGTTTGTGCGCATCGGCATTGAAGGCTAACTTACACCGGTAAAAGCAGTGCGCTAACTTAAGCGGTGATTGAGCGCCTTCATGAAGCGCAGTGTCAGGGCAAGTTGCGGGTGTGAACCACACGCTGAGGGTATGGAATTTCAATGCCCTTTGCCTGCAGCAGCTGCAATATTTGAATGTTAATTTCTGACTTCAAGGTTAACAAACCAGCTTGTTGTTCATCGACCCAATAATGGGCGCCGAACTCTAAGCCATCAGCGCCAAAATTAGTGAGCGTGACAAATGGCAAAGGATCTTTCAAGACTTTGTTTTGCGCCTCGCAGGCCTGCAGCAGAAGTTGCATCACCTCATCGACATCCGTGCCGTAAGCCACAGTGACTTGGGTGGACTGCAAGATGCGTAAATCGGCTAAAGACAAATTTTCAACGCGGCTGTTGATTAGCATTTCGTTGGGCACGATGGATTCACGCCCAGTCAGTGAGCGAATGACGGTGTAACGGGCTTTGATATCAGAGATGCGTCCTTCAAAGCCATCCACTTTGACACTGTCGCCAATGCGCATGCTGCGCTCGGCCAAGATCACGAATCCACTGACGTAATTGGCGGCCAACTTTTGCAAACCAAAACCGATACCAACGCCTACCGCACCGCCTAATACAGAAAGCGCCGTGAGGTCAATGCCGACCGCCGACAAGGACAACATCAAGCCCACAAACAACAGCAAAGAAGTGATGGCATTGCTCACAGCTTTGCGCAGAGACAGTTCATTGCCAGAAGATGATTTGAGCAATTTGGCTTCGATGGCCGATGACACCCAGAGGGTAAGCAACATGACCAAGACAGCAGTCAAGCCCCCTTCAATGAGGGTTCTGACAGACAGGTGTGAAGCACCTATCTTCCACTTTATTTGATCTAACTCTTCGAGTACCAATGGCAACAAACCAGTCAACCAAAGCACAACAGCAGCCCATGCCAACCATGAAAGACTTCTATCAAGGGGCCGCACCCATTCTGCAGATTTGAAGGTCACTTGAAGAACCTTGACACCCAATCGGATGATCGCCAAAGAAAAACAGACAGGTACCAGGAAATCAAAAATCCAGAGGGCTTGTGATTTCGCCAAAACTGCCCGCGTGATGAAAACCAAGACTAACAAAAGCGACGGAAACAGCACACCATCAAACAGTCGCCGGCCCAACAGAACTGACAAATCCCACTGAGGTGTTGCACGGCGAACACCCCATGCGAGAAACCAAGTCACGGCAATGCAAGCCAAGAACAGCAGGAGCTCTTGGCCAGCTTGTTGCGGATTCAGATGTGACCACCAAAAAACGGGGTTGTTCATCATGCTAGGCGCAGCGGTCAAAGTTGATTTCCTTGAAAATTTTCAAACGTCGGCCAAGACACGAAGGTGCGCTTCAACACTGCGAGACAAGGCACTGAGGTTGTAGCCCCCTTCTAAGCAACTCACAATGCGGCCTTTGGCATATTTGCGCGCCATGTCTTTGATGCGCTGAGTCATCCACACATAGTCTTGTTCGACCAAGCCCAATTGCCCCAAATCGTCTTCTCGATGGGCGTCAAATCCTGCACTGATGAAAATGAGTTCGGGTCGATGGGCTTCTAAGCGTGGGATCCACATCATCTCGATCAATTCCCGTATGTCCATGCCCTTGGTGTAAGCAGGTACCGGCAAATTGACCAAGTTGGCGTCATGCTTGAGAGCACCCCCCTCAGGGTAAAACGGATGCTGAAAGAAGCTGACCATCAAAATACGATCGTCACCCGCCACAATGTCTTCGGTGCCATTGCCATGGTGCACATCAAAGTCAACAATGGCCACGCGCTTTAATCCATGGCGCTCGAGTGCGTATTTGGCTGCAATGGCGACATTGTTGAAAAAACAAAAACCCATGGCCTTGTCGCGACAGGCATGGTGACCTGGCGGACGAATGGCACAGAAAGCATTTTCCAATTCACCCGCAATGACAGCATCGGTGGCATCCAAAGCCGCGCCAGCCGAGCGCAAGGCAGCTTTCCATGTGTGCGCGTTCATGGAGGTGTCTGGATCTAGCGCGGTGTGCGAAGGCCCGCCCGCCTGCATGTCCTCGGCCAATGCGTCACTAAAGCCTCTGAGCGAAGCCACATACATGCGGCCGTGGGCCAATTCAATGTCTGCCAAAGAAGCTGGCGATGGCTCTCTGCGATCTAAGGCGTGATCAAGCCCAGTGATGAGCAAGCGATCTTCAATGGCATCTAGGCGCTGGGGACACTCAGGATGACCCTCGCCCATTTCGTGCAGGCGACAATCAGAGTGTGTGAAATAACCAGTAGCGCCCATGGGTATTTTTGTTCAAAAAGAGGGACAAAATGTGAGGCTATCAGCTTATCACGACACCTGCACGCATTTCAAAGGCTAAACTCAAAACATGCGAATTTTGTCTTTGATCTTGATCAGTTTGGGGCTGTGTGTTTCAGCAGGCACGCAAGCCGCCGAAAGTTCCAAAAAATCAAAGTCAAAAAATAAATCTTCCGTGCCTGCTACGGGAGCTTCTTATGCCAAAAGGCCCGATGCCGCGGCATGGGCTGAGCGTATGGCTCAGGAAAATCAGCTAGACCCCAAGTGGGTCAAAGCGCAATTGGCACAAGCCAAGCTGATTCCCAGTATTCCCAAGCTGATCTTGCCGCCAGCCCAGGTCAGTCAAAAAAATTGGGCGGCCTACCGTGCCCGCTTTATCGAACCCCAACGCGTTCAAGCAGGTCTTCAGTTTTGGCAGCGTCACCAAACGCTGCTCATGCAAGCTGAGCAAGCCTATGGTGTACCACCATGGCTCATTGTGGGCGTCATCGGCGTTGAAACTTTTTATGGACAACATACAGGCAACTTCAGGGTTTTAGACGCCTTGAGCACGCTGACCTTTGACTTCCCTAAAGAACACCCAAGAGCCACAGAACGTCAGACCTTTTTCTCCAAAGAATTGGCACAATTTTTGATCATGGCGTCTAAGGAAAAAATCAATCCCACCAAGCTCAAAGGCAGCTACGCGGGTGCTATGGGACTGCCCCAATTTATGCCATCTAGTTGGGCCAACTTTGCAGTCGATTTTGATGGCGACAAACACATTGACTTGTTCAACAACCCTGCCGATGTCATTGGCTCTGTGGCCAATTACTTCAAAGCTTTTCAATGGCAGACTGGCATGCCCACACACTACCCAGTTAAGTTTGATGCTGCGCTTTTAGACATGGATGCACTCATGGCACCCGATATCTTGCCAACTTTCAACGTCAACAGCTTTCAGACAAAAGGTGCTGTGATAGAAGGCGATGCTTTGTTACACAAGGGGCCATTGGCGTTGATTGAGTTACTCAACGGCAATGAACCACCCAGCTATGTGGCTGGCACAGAAAATTTCTACGCCATCACACGCTACAACTGGAGCAGCTACTACGCCATGGCCGTGATTGAGCTTGGCCAGGCTGTGGCGCGAGAAATGCCTAGCAAGCCCTGAGAGCGTTCACGCATGAACCCTCTCAACCCCAAAAAACTGCTGCTGACCAAGTGGACCGCCGTCAAACCCATCGCCAAACAAAAGCACTTTTTGGTCAGCCGGGTGATTCAACCTGAACAGCCGACCGATCCGATTGAAGATGTGGAACTTGAAGCAGTGTTCTCCAAGGCCACACAAATCATTGCGTGGCGAGAGCTGCAAAACGACAGTGTTTGGCGGCAGGGTTGGGTTTGATCAGGAGTCAGCCTTAAAGCCCAAGGCTGCCACCAAACGCTTTGCCATCTCAGAATCTTCGGCAAGACGGCGCGTGTGCTCAGCCGAGGTACTAGCCTCCAGGTTGGCGGCCAATGGAGTCACAAAGTCTCGAACGTCTTGCTGGCCCATGGCCTGGCGCAGCGCTGTATTCAGGTTTTGCCTGACAGCTTCGCTAATGCCTGCGGGTGCAAAGAATCCAAACCATTCGCGAACCGTCAATTCGCCAAAGCCTTGTTCGCGGAAAGTGGCGACATCGGGCGTGAAAACAGCGCGATCAGGCCCTGAGGTGGCCAGGATTCGAATCCTGCCGGACTTGTGGTGCTGAACCCAGTCGCCCAAAGGCGATGACATGCCCGCAAGTTGCCCGCCCATCACTTGAGGAATGGCAGGGCCAGAGCCCGCAAAAGGAACATTGGTGATTTGAAAACCACCCAACATGGCCAATCGACCTGCCAGCAAATGTGGCATGGATCCAGCCGCAGGGTTGCCAATGCTGGCTTTGCCTGAATTGGCCTTGGCCCATTCGACAAAGTCTTTGATGTTCTTGACTGAATCGGGAACAGCAGGCCCCACGACAAAAGCGTGGTCAGTAGAGTGCCCAATACCGATAGGGGTCACATCGGATTGCGTGTAACTTAGTCGGCTATAAGAATGCGGATAAATGGTCAGCATGGAAGCGGGCGAATACAGAATGTGGGCCCCATCAGCCGCCGCAGCCTTGAGGTTGGTGACGCCAATCTGGCCACCAGCGCCGGGTTTGTTGTCCACGATGACATTGTTGGCGTAAGTGCCGCGCATCTTCTCAGCAATTCGGCGGGAAAAAGCATCGGTCGTGCCACCTGGCGGGAAACCCACAATGATGCGCAGATTTTCTAAGCGAGTTTGTGCAAAGTTGGGTAGATGGGTGAGGCCCAACGCACTGGCTAAGGCACCTTGCATCAATTGGCGACGGTTTGTCATGGGATGAAACTCCTTGAGTCGTGTAAGTGAATGTAACAAAGCGGAATTGAAACACTTCAAATGAGAAATTTACAGAGGGTATTTACTGAGCGCTGAAAGTCTTCTTGAGTCGCCCTGTCGAAGCGAATCAATTTGAATTTGTTTGGGAAGACTGTCCAAAAAATCTTCTAATTTGCCCTATTGTCAGCTTGCGTTACCAATTTTGACCTGGTTAATTTGCGCCTGCGCTTTGACCAGTGAAGGCACCAATTCTTGTCCATAACCCAGCGCGCAAGCGGTTATCAAACTTTGGTGCACGCTTGTGCCAACCAGCGAAGGTGCTTTCACACTTTCAGTCAGATGGACGTAGTAACGCAAATCTTTTGACGCGTTGTTCAACTCGAACTTCAAACCGGTGTAATCACCCTCAAGCGTTTTGGCCATGGCTTGGAATAAACCAGAATTGACGGCACCTGCCGACACCACGCGAACCAATTGGCTCACATCAATACTTGCTTTGGCACCTACCGCGAAGGCTTCAGCCGCAGCGGTGGTAATGGCTTGACCCAGAAAGTTGTTCAACAGCTTGATGACATGGGCCGCGCCAGTGTCACCGACGTGAAAAATATTTTCACAATAAGCCTTGAAGACGGGCTCAAGCTGCGCAAAAACTGCAGGGGAAGCGCCCACCATGGTGTTAAGTCGACCTTCCTCAGCCTCGACAGGCGATCGCGCCAATGGCGCGTCAACCAAAGTCATGCCAGCTTCATTGCAGCGGCCAGCCAGTCGGCGTGTTGAATCGGGTTCGCTGGTTGAAGCGTCAACAAGCAATAGCCCGACACGAGCTCTGCTCAAAATTCCTTGGGGGCCTTCAAGGGCAGCTTCGACCTGAGGTGTGCCAGTGACACAAATGATGACCGCATCACACGCAGACAAATCGGCGTGACAGCCCACAAGCTTTGCCCCTGCGGCGATTAGATCCTTCAATGGCTCTTGCTTAGAGTGTGCAGTCAAAGAAACTTGGAAACCTTTGGCCAGCAAATTCTTGGCAATGCCGTGCCCCATCAAACCTGATGCGCCAATAAATCCGATGTGCTTCATGTTTTGCTTTCTTGTGTAAATTAAAAAATTTGGAGGCCTGATTCATTCGGAAGCAATGGTTTACCCCAAGAGCTTTTAGATGACTTTAACCTAAAGTTTAAGGAGCAACCACTACTCGGTGTTGTGATCAAAACTTATCAGGAGACATGGACATGAAATTTTTGAAGCCTCTGCTTGGCGTGGTTTTTTCTTCGGTCATGGCTTTAAGCGCCTACGCGCAGCAAGCCCCTATTACGCTACACGGCGCGTCCCAATTTGGTGACGACCACGCTTTTACCAAAGCCATGGTTAAGTTTGAAGAATTGGTCAAGAAATATTACGGCAAGCCGGTCAATTTTGTACTGCACAAAAACAGCGAATTGGGTCTCGAAAAAGATTACTTCGCTTACATGAACCAAGGCAAAGCCGTTGATTACGCCATTGTTTCGCCTGCCCACATGTCTACTTTTTCTAAAGCAGCACCCTTCATCGATGCGCCCTTTTTGTTCAGTGACCTGACCCATTGGAACAAAGTGCTTGACCAAGACTTGCTCAAGCCGATTGCCGATGAAGTCGAGCAAAAAGCCGAAGTCCGTTTGATTGGCTATGCAGGCGGCGGTGTTCGCAATATTTTCTCCAACAAAGCTGCTGGCAATTTGACCGACCTCAAAAATCTGAAAGTACGCGTTCAAGGCGCACCCATCTGGAGCCGTACATTCGCCGCTGTGGGCATGGCGCCCACCGTCATTGCTTACAACGAGGTCTATAACGCCATTCAAAACGGAGTGATCAATGCCGGAGAAAATGAAGCGGCTGGTGTTGAAGCCATGAAGTTTTACGAAGTGGCCCCTAGCATCTTGATGACACGCCATGCAATTACCATTCGCCCACTTTGCTTTTCAGTGAAGACTTTGAAGAAATTACCTGCAGATTTACAAGCGGCCATCATTAAAGCCGGTAAAGAAGCTGGTGCCTACGGCCGTGAAATTGAGTCCTCTGAAGATCAGGCCAAACTGGATAAATACGCCAAAGAAGGTAAATTAAAACAAGTGCCTTTTACACAGCGTGCTGAAATGCAAAAACTGGTTGACCCTGTCATGGCCGCATACGCCAAAGAAGTGGGTGCTGATGTCATCTTCGCCAAAATCAACAGCTTGAAATAAAGCTGAATGAGGTAAAACGGGCAACCTCGGGTTGCCCGTTGTTTTTAAATCCCTGGAATGCCAATGCAAAAAATCCTTTCTTTGATCGATAAACTGCTTCATTTTTTGCTTATCACGACCGTGTTGCTTTTGATCATCCCGGTCAGCCTACAAATCTTTTCCCGATTCACCGAATTAATTCCACGGTACATGTGGACCGAAGAGATGAGTCGCTTCTTTTTTGTTTGGCTCGTCATGCTCGGCGCTACATTGGGAGTGCGTGAACGTCTTCACTTTGATGTCGATTTTTTGCCTGAACTTTCACCCCGCGCAACCCATGTGCTTCTGCGTCTAAGCCAAACGGCCATGTTGGTTTTTTCTGTCGTCATTCTCTACTGGGGCATTGAGTTCACAAAGTTTGGCTGGAATCAAACTTCCGAGTTGGCAGAGATGCCCATGTGGTGGATCTTCATTGCCTGGCCCATTGCCGGTTTTTTGTGGATTGTTTTTATGCTGGATCACATCTTCAATTCAAGTGACATCAGCGAAAGTTCTAACCAGGGGTCCGTGATTTGAGCGCTTCACTTTTATCGCCTTCAATGGCGGCACTTGTTCTCTTTGGTAGTTTCTTTTTGCTGTTGGCAATTCGTGTCCCCGTTGCCTTTGCGCTCGGACTCGCGGCTTTGCCAGTCCTTATTTTGGAACCCCGCTTGTCTCCCATGGTCTTGTTCAATGAAATGTTCAAGTCATACAACTCGTTCATTTTGTTGGCTGTGCCCTTCTTTCTGCTAACGGCCAATTTGATGAACAGTGGCGGCATCACAGACCGATTAATGCGCCTATCGCGCGCCTTGGTGGGCCACTTTCCAGGCGGGCTTGCACAGATCAATGTGATTTTGTCGGTTTTCTTTGCAGGCATCTCTGGCTCATCTACTGCCGATGCGGCCAGCCAAGGCAAGCTCTTCATTGAGGCACAAGTCAAGGAAGGCTACGACTTGTCTTTCTCGATTGCCATCACCGCAGTTTCTGCGGTGCTTGCCGTGATCATTCCACCCTCCATCTTGATGGTGGTCTGGGGCGGGGTTATTTCTACATCGATCGGTGCAATGTACTTGGCTGGCATTGTGCCTGGCTTGTTGATTGGACTGGCCCAAATGGCCACCGTCCATGCATATGCCAAAAAACGCAACTACCCAGTCTATCCTCGCGCCAGTTTAACTGAGATGTACAAGGCAGCCATTGTGTCTATCCCGGCCATGATGACACCCGTCATCATTGTCGGTGGCATATTGGTAGGGCTTTTCACAGCCACAGAATCTGCAGCTGTCGCGGTCTTGTATGCGGCCGTTTTGTCGATGCTTTTCTACCGCGAAATGAATTGGAAAAGTTTCATTGCAGCCATTGTGGATACAGGCAAACTCAGTTCAGTCGCATTATTTTGTGTCGGTACTGCGTCGGTCTTTGGCTGGTTGTTGGCTTATTACCAGATTCCCAAAGCACTGCTGGCCAATGTGACAGAGTGGGAGCTTGGCGTGATAGGTGTCGGCTTATTAATTGCTGGCGCGTTTTTGGTTGTGGGCTGCTTCTTAGATGCCATACCCGCCATCATCATTGTTGGTACCACTCTACAGCCATTGGCCGAATCCGTGGGAATGCACCCCGTGCACTTTGCCATTGTTGGCATTGTGTCTTTGGCATTTGGCCTCATCACACCGCCCTATGGCATGTGCCTCATGATATCTTGTGCCGTTGCCAAAGTACCTATCAGCTTTGCCATCAAAGACACCATGATCATGCTAATTCCCATGCTCGTGGTACTGCTTGCCATCATTGTGTTTCCAGACATCGTGCTGTTTTTGCCGCGATTTTTTTCACCCGAACTGATTAAGTAATTCTGACTCATTGCATACTTGCAACTTTGCAATCGGTTAATCGGTACCCCTTGGTTCTACCCTTCTAGGTGTATGCCAATAGCGCCGACGAACTTCTCGTTCGCAATGCAATTGCTCAGGCTTGTTACTTTGCCAATGGGCAGCACCACACTCTGATGATATCGACAAGGGAACACCCAGAGATTCGTAGCGCTGAACAACACGAGGTGCAGGGTGGCCGTATCGATTTCTGTAACCCGCCTGAACCACTGCCCACTGAGGCATCAGGGCCTCAATGAAGCCCATTGTTGAAGATGTTTGGCTGCCATGGTGCGGCACCAACAAAACACCAACGGGCTGCAAGGCCAAGCCCTGAAGCAAAGCCAACTCTTGAGGCGCCTCGATGTCCCCGACCAACAAGGCACTGCCTAAGTTGCGATCTTGCAACATGTTTGACTGAGCCGTTGGACTGGCATCAACCCTCAAAACACAACTCAATTCATTGGCGCCAGCCGACTTGCTGTAATCCAAAAGTAGGGGGTGCAGCATTTCAAATTGAACACCATCCCACGCCCATTTCTGCCCAGCGATGCAAGCATGCACAGGGCGAATTTTCGCCAATGGGTGGCCCACTTCAACTGAACTCCACAGATCTGCATGGGGGTGCGCGCGCAACACTGCGGGCGCACCACCCGTGTGATCTGCATCGCGGTGGCTAAGCATCACCCTGTCCAACTTGACGCCCAATCGATTCAGCAAAGGCACCAACACCCTCTGCCCTGCATCTGAGGTCTCTGAGTAGATGGGCCCCGCGTCATAAAGCAAGGCATGGTTGGCTGTTCTGAGCAATACCGCATTGCCTTGCCCGACATCGGCAAACCACAGATCAAAATGACCAGGCGGTGGTTTAGGAACTTGCCACAGGAAGATTGGCAACATGAACAGCACACCCCAAGCGCGCAAGTGCCAAGGCCATGCTTGCAACAGCAACAAGCCACCCAAAATGGCCAGGACCGCCAAGAAAAATGGTGGCGTTGGCAATTGCCAAACACTGCCTTGTAAACTGGCCAAGAGCGTCAGCATGGCCATCAGGGACTGAAGGGCCCAAGAAGCCACAAGCCAAAGCGGTGAGGCCAATACACCCAAAATAGCAAGAGGGGTGACAACCCAAGTGACCCACGGAATGGCCACCAAATTAGCCAACAGACCCACCCATGAAACCTGCCCAAAAAACAAAATAGCAAGCGGGGTTAAAGCCACTGTGACCACCCATTGCTCTCGCAGCAAGCCCTTCAGTGACTGAAATGCTTTGGCCATCCAATGAAGGCCGATTGAATCAAACGTATTTTTTTGCACGGTTTGAGAGTTCTCATTCTCCAATGTTTTTAGCTCAGAATGTTTCGATGGATCGCTGACCATCAAGACACCCACCGCCACAAAGCTCAACCAAAAACCGGCTTGAAGCAACGCCCAAGGATCAAAAGCCACCACCACCCACAAAGCCAAACCAAGGCTCCAAAAAGTTGGCCAACGCGCACCCCGTAGTCGAAGCAAACTCAGCACCCAAAGCATGATGACGGTCCTTTGAGAGGGCAAGCCCCAGCCACTGAACAGCGCATACAGTGTGGCCAACAGGGCACCTGCCAAGACAGCCGCATGCGGCGCTGGCCAACGCAAACAAAGACGGCTTCCACGCGCAGCAGAGAAACGCCAAAGTCCTCGCATTGCTCCGGCCATCACCCACGCAAACAAGGTTATGTGCAAACCCGAAATACTCATCAAATGCGCGACACCCGTGGCCCTGAAAAGATCCCAATCCGAAGTTTGAATGGCGGCTTGGTCACCCATGACCAATGCCGCAATCACGCCAGACATGAACCGAGTCTGTGCATCTCCCGACAACAGTTTTTGTTCAATTTCAGATCGAACATATTGCCTAGCTTGTGCGACAGGATAAAGCCATGATGTCTTGATTTTTTGAGGCGCTTCAGCGCGTTTGCCTGTCAGCACAGAGCCTGTGGCCATAACACCTTGTTCCCATCGCCACAAAGCCTCGTCAAAGCCCCCCGGATTGAGCGTGCCATGGGGCGCTTTGAGGCGCACATTGAACTGCCATGTGTCGCCTGCTTTGAGTCCAGCCCAATGACGGCCTGTCATCCAATCAACTGACTCTCTGTCGTACCAAGCAAGATCAATCCACTCCGGCACCACGACATTGCGGGATGCACTGACCTCCAAAGCAGATTGAACTTGAAACCTGAATCTCACACCGCTTGCGCTCTGCTGAGGCAAGGACGCAATGATCCCAGAAAGCATGAGTTCTTTTCCCTCTATCAAAGGATCAAGTCTGTGTTGAGCCTGCCAAAGACAACGGGCATTGACCAGCGACAAAGCCAGCCCAAACGAAATCAAAGCCCCCAAAAGACAGTTTGTGAAGTGAGAGTTGTTGGCGCGCAGCAAGCACAAGAGCACGCCAACCGAGACGGTCAAACTGCCAACAGTCAGGACAACAGAAAGCGACCAAAGGCTGGCTTGTTGCAACTGAAGTGCCGTGCCCAAAAGCCAAGCAGCCAAGCACCACGGCAGTGTCCTCACCATGTCAAGCCTTTCTTTGTGCCCACCATGGCGCGGCTTTTTCTAGTTTAGGAGGCACAAGCTGCTATTTCGATGCAAGCGCTGTTACGTTCACTTGCAGTGCAAGTGAATCAGTGTCACAGTGGAGCCGCTTTAAACTCGAATCTTTAACCCATTTTTACAACATGTCCATCTACAAACGCCTAGAAGAATTGCAAATCACTTTGCCACCTGTTGCCACACCCGCTGCAGCCTATGTCCCCTTTGCTCAAACTGGCAATCTGGTTTTTTTGAGTGGTCATATTTCTAAAAAGAATGGCCAAGCTTGGACGGGGCAATTGGGTAAGAACATTCAAACCGAAGAAGGCAAAGCTGCAGCCAGAGCGGTTGCAATCGACTTGCTGGGTACCCTGCATGCGGCTGTTGGCGACCTCAACAAGGTCAAACGCATTGTCAAGGTGATGAGTCTGGTGAATTCAACATCTGAATTCACAGAGCAACACTTGGTGACCAATGGCTGCAGTGAGTTGTTGGGCCAGGTATTTGGCGATGCCGGCGCGCACGCTCGAAGTGCCTTTGGCGTTGCTCAACTGCCCATGGGTGCCTGCGTCGAGATTGAATTGATAGCCGAATTAGCCTAATTCAACAAAATTGCCACACTGCCTATCTTTGCAAGTTCATGGCAAGGTAAAGCAATTATTGATAGTTTTGAGAGGAGAAATGGCCTTTTCCTAAAATTATTAATCACTTTTTACTACAAAATTGTTAAATATTGATTAATAAATGCATACAAAAAAGAATTATTATGAATTCTTAAGTAAACATTTAAACAGGAAAACCGCCATGAAACCACTCTGTGTCAGCTTTGTCGAACAAGACTCTAATTTGGCGGAACAGGTCCTTGCCCACCTTCACACTGCTGGCATTCAATGCCATCACTACCTGGACGCCAACGACTTAGCCGCACAAAACGCCCATCAAATCAGTGATGTTGTGGTTTTAGATGCCCTCACACTGGGCGAGCAAAGTCTGACCTATGCGGCCAAATTGGCCAAACACCCAGAAGTTCGTGTTGTCATGATTGCCCCTGCCACCGAGCCCCAAGAGCGCATTGCCGCCATTGCTGCAGGTGCTGACGTCTGCATTAGCAAACCGTTTAACCCCAGTGAATTTATCGCCATCATTGAACGCTTGGCCGCAAGACTTCCCAGAACCCTCAAAACCGGATGGACCATCGATCCTGTGCGGGCATTGCTCACGGGCCCAGCCAACAATGCCATTGGGCTGACCGCCATGGAAACCGTTCTGCTGACGCAATTGGCCATGGCACCCGAACAAGCATTGCGCAGCGATGCCTTAGAAATGGCCATCTGGGGCCTCTCAGATTTTTACAACAACAAACGCTTGCAAGTGTGTGTCTCAAGACTTCGCAAGAAGTTAACACACAGGAATGGTCCCGAGGAGCTCTTGGCCACATGTTGGCGTTCTACTTACCAGTTTGTGCCGCGCATGCATTTCGCACCCAAACGATAAGCCTCTGCTTTATTCAACGCGTGAAATTTGGGTGGGCTTAAAGCCCAAATCAGCAGCCTTGCCTTTGCGCGCTCTAGCCGCCCGCGCATTGTTCAAGCTTCTAATTTCAAGCGTTTCTTCACGGTCTTTACCGCCGCGGCCAATACCCGTGAGCTTCACACTGCGGGTGTAGGCGGCTGCGCCAGCCAGCGTGTCTTTGGCTTCCAAATCAAGCAGCATCAAGCCACGACCACCCTTTTCCATCAGCTTGAGTTCACTGATTTCAAAAGTGAGAATGCGGCCCCCTGTAGAAGCACAGGCAACATGCGTTGCGGCAGGCATCACTTTAGCGCCAGGTTGCGGCGTAGCGTTTGAGCCCGACACATGCGATGGTGCGCACACCAATTCGCCATCGCCCACTGTGAGAAAAGCTTTGCCGCCTTTTTGACGCGAAATCATGTTGTCCACTGTCGCCATGAAACCATAGCCGCCCGAACTCGAAAGCAAGAGCGTAGCGTTTGAAGGCCCTGCAAAGTAATGTGCAATCTGTGTGCCGGGTTCCAGTTCAATGAGCGTGGTCACAGGTTGGCCATCGCCACGCGCTCCAGGCAACGCAGCCACAGGCACAGAGTAGACACGGCCGCTGCCTTTTTGGGCCGTACCAAAGGCAAGCAATGTATCGACAGTGCGACATTCATAGGCGCCATACAAACCGTCGCCTGCCTTGAATGCAAAACTGCTAGCGTCGTGACCATGACCTTGGCGTGCACGCACCCAGCCTTTTTCTGACACCACCACAGTCACAGGTTCGTCAACCACTTTGACTTCGGCCACTGCCTTCTTCTCTTCTTGGATGAGTGTGCGGCGCGGGTCAGCAAATGCTTTGGCGTCTTGCTCAATCTCTTTCACCATCAATCGTTTGAGTGAGGAAGGGTTGGCCAAAATTTCTTCGAGTTGTGTTTGCTCGGTGCGCAGTTCTTTCAACTCTTGCTCAATCTTGATGCCTTCCAAACGGGCCAGTTGGCGCAGGCGAATGTCAAGGATGTCTTCGGCCTGGCGCTCGCTCAGTTTGAAACGAATCATCAAAGCCTGCTTAGGCTCATCGCTTTGGCGAATGATGGCAATCACTTCGTCAATGTTGAGCAACACCAGCTGACGGCCTTCCAAAATATGGATGCGGTCCATCACTTTGCCCAAGCGATGTTCGGAGCGGCGCACAATGGTTTGTTGGCGGAAGGTAATCCACTCAAGCAACATTTGGCGCAATGACTTTTGCACCGGCTTGCCATCAATGCCCACCGAGGTCATGTTGATGGGAGACGAGGTTTCCAAGCTGGTGTGCGCCAGCAAAGCCGTGATCAGTTCTTGTTGCTCAATGCGGCTGGTTTTAGGCTCAAACACCAAACGCACTGCGGCATCTTTGCTAGACTCATCGCGCACCACGTCGAGCAAGGACAAGACACTGGCCTTGAGTTGCATCTGGTCTGCACTCAGGGCTTTCTTGCCTGCCTTCACTTTGGGGTTGGTGAGCTCTTCAATTTCTTCCAACACTTTTTGCGAGCTCACACCAATGGGCAATTCAGTGACCACCAATTGCCATTGACCCCGCGCCATGTCTTCAATTTTCCAACGCGCGCGCACCTTCAGTGAGCCACGGCCGGTGCGATAGGCATCTGCAATGTCGGAGGCAGGACTGATAATTTGACCACCGCCTGGATAGTCGGGGCCTGGTACCAAGGCAAACAATTCTTCGTTGGTCAGCTTGGACGACTTGATGAGGGCTACGCACGCATCGGCCACTTCACGCAAATTGTGGCTAGGAATTTCAGTGGCCAAACCCACCGCAATGCCGCTGGCACCGTTCATCAACACAAAGGGCAAACGCGCAGGCAACTGCCGTGGCTCTTCTGTGGAGCCATCGTAGTTGGGAATGAAATCGACAGTGCCTTGGTCTATCTCATCCAACAACAAAGTGGTGATTTTGGAAAGACGTGCTTCTGTGTAGCGCATGGCCGCGGCGCCATCGCCATCGCGGCTGCCAAAGTTGCCTTGGCCATCAATGAGTGGGTAACGCTGGCTGAAGTCTTGCGCCATGCGCACCAGTGCATCGTAAGCAGCTTGGTCGCCATGGGGGTGGAAGCGGCCCAGCACATCACCTACCACGCGCGCACTTTTAACCGGCTTGGCACCCGTGGCGCCCGAAAAGCCCAATCCCATGCGAGACATGGAATACAAAATGCGCCTTTGCACTGGTTTTTGACCATCACACACATCAGGCAAGGCACGGCCCTTGACCACGCTCAATGCATATTCAAGGTAGGCGCGCTGCGCATAAGTGGCCAAATTCAGAGAGTCATCGGACTCGCTGTTTTGAAGGTCTAAGGTCGGTTGATCGTTCATGTTGGGATCATTTCAAATCTAAGCAATTCAGAAAGGCGTTGACCGAGCACTTAGATGTCAACTTCAATGTCATCACCGTGCAACTCCATCAGTTCGCGGCGCGCTGCCGCTTCGCCCTTGCCCATCAGTTGGGTGATCAAACTTTCGGTTTGTGCAAAGTCTAGGGTGCCCAGTTGTACAGGCAGCAAACGACGTGTATCTGGATTGAGCGTGGTTTCCCACAATTGCTCTGCATTCATCTCGCCCAAGCCTTTGAATCGGCTGATGCTCCATGCACCTTCGCGCACGCCGTCTTTGCGCAGTTTGTCTAAGATACTTTGTAACTCACCATCGTCCAATGCATACATTTTGGCGGCTGGTTTTTTGCCGCGCGCAGGCGCATCGACTCGGAACAGTGGCGGGCGAGCGACAAACAAATTGCCGGTTTCAATGAGCTTGGGAAAGTGGCGGAAAAACAGCGTCAAGAGCAAGACCTGAATGTGCGAACCATCCACATCGGCATCGCTCAAGATGCAAATCTTGCCGTAACGCAAACCCGACAAATCGGGTGAGTCGTTGGGGCCATGTGGATCGACCCCAATGGCCACCGAGATGTCGTGAATTTCGTTGTTGGCAAACAAGCGATCGCGATCGACTTCCCAGGTGTTAAGCACCTTGCCGCGTAAAGGCAGAATGGCTTGACACTCTTTGTCGCGGCCCATCTTGGCACTGCCACCCGCCGAATCGCCTTCGACCAAAAACACTTCGTTGTGTGCAATGTCTTTGCTCTCGCAATCTGTCAGTTTGCCAGGCAATACCGCCACGCCAGAGCTCTTGCGCTTTTCCACTTTTTGGCCGGCTTTTTGACGATGCTGCGCGGCCTTGATGGCCAACTCGGCCAACTTTTTGCCGTATTCCACATGCTCGTTCAACCACAACTCTAGGCTGGGGCGAACAAAGCTGGACACCAAACGCACGGCGTCGCGCGAATTCAAGCGCTCTTTGATTTGACCTTGAAATTGCGGGTCGAGCACCTTGGCCGACAACACAAAACTGGCGCGCGCAAACACGTCTTCGGGCATGAGCTTGACGCCCTTTGGCAGCAAGCTGTGCAGTTCAATGAAGCTCTTGACCGCCGTGAACAAACCATCGCGCAAACCGCTGTCGTGCGTGCCGCCTGCGGTAGTTGGAATAAGGTTGACATAGCTTTCGCGAACAGGCTGGCCATCTTCGGTAAATGCCACCGCCCAACTGGCACCTTCGCCTTCTGCAAAGCTGTCGTGGTTGCTGTCTGCAAAGCCCTCATTTTCAAACAAAGGAATGACGGGGTCGCCATTCAAAGTTTGCATGAGGTAATCGCGCAGTCCGGCTTTGTATTGCCAAGTTTGGGTCTCTTTGGTTTTTTCGCTGAACAAGGTCACTGTGACACCGGGCATGAGCACCGCTTTGCTGCGCAGCAAATGCGTGAGCTCGGTCATGGGCAAGACACTCGATTCAAAATACTTGGCATCGGGCCACACACGCACCGTGGTGCCCTGCTTGCGATCGCCCTCTGCAGCTTTGCGGGTAACGAGTTGTTCAATCACATCGCCGCCAGAAAACGCCAATGCAGCCACTTGACCTTCACGGTAGCTGATGGCTTCCAAACGCTTGGCAAGTGCATTGGTCACACTCACACCTACGCCATGCAGGCCGCCTGAAAAACTGTAGGCGCCGCCACTGCCCTTGTCGAATTTACCGCCCGCATGCAATCGCGTGAAGACCAACTCAATAACAGGTGCTTTTTCTTCCGGGTGCAGCCCGAATGGAATACCGCGGCCATCGTCTTCAATGCTGACCGAGCCATCGGCATGAAGGGTGACTTTGATTTTCTTTCCATGACCCGCCAGCGCTTCGTCGGCTGCGTTGTCTAGCACCTCTTGGATCACGTGCAATGGGTTGTCGGTTCGGGTGTACATGCCCGGGCGTTGCTTGACGGGCTCTAAGCCTTTAAGGACTCGAATGGAGCCTTCGCCATATTCGGTAGATGCTTTTGCAGAGGTAGATGTAGCCATGGGCGCAGATTGTAGTGCGAAATCAAACAAAGTACTGGATAAATTTACAGTTCAACTGGGCATTTAACTTCACAATCGGGCATCATGCGTGGCACGCAGCTTTCCAGCCAACGAGATTCAACAGGAGTACTGAGACGATGCACGGCACAGAAGCCCCTTCCCTTTGGGTTCAGCGATGGTCGCACTTGGCCAAACCTCAAAGTCAGGTTTTGGACCTGGCTTGTGGCGCAGGCAGGCACATGAAGTACTTTCAGAGCCTCGGGCACTTTTGCACAGGTGTAGACCGTTCTGCCGAGGCCTTAGCGGAAGCTTCCTCCTACGGAAAGGTCATCGAGGCTGACATGGAAGGCGGCCCTTGGCCCTTAAGCGGCCAGACATTTGATGTGGTGGTCGTTACCAATTACTTATGGCGCCCACTGATGCCGCGCATTTTGGAATGCTTGGCGCCAGAGGGGCTCTTAATCTACGAGACTTTCGCTTTGGGCCACGAAAAGTTTGGCAAACCTTCTCGTCCCGACTTCTTGCTCAAGCCAGGCGAATTGCTTCAAACGTGTGCCCAGCTGCATGTCATTGCCTATGAAGATGGGTATTGGGATCAACCCGCTAAATGCGTTCAACGCATTGTGGCCGCGCAGAAAGTCAATGACTTGCCGCATCCGTTTTGGCTTAGCAGTCGTTAGAATGATCATTTGTTGACCATTTCATTCGCCATGACGAAAACTTTTCAACCCATCACCGGCAGCATTCCCGCCATGGTTACCCCCATGTTGGAGGACGGCTCTGTCGATTACGCCAGCCTTCGAAAACTGATCGATTGGCACATTGCCGAGGGCACAGATTGCATTGGCGTGGTTGGCACCACCGGCGAGTCGCCCACTGTCAATGTCGAAGAGCACCGAGAAATCATTCGGGTCTCGGTTGAACAAGCAAAAGGCCGCGTGCCCATCATGGCCGGTTGTGGCGCCAATTCCACCGCCGAAGCCATCGAGTTGGCCAAGTTTGCCAAAAGTGTTGGCGCCGATTGTCAACTGCAAGTCGTTCCGTATTACAACAAGCCAACCCAAGAGGGCTTGTACCAACACTTCAAGGCCATCGCAGAAGCGGTGCCCGATTTGCCGGTCATTTTGTACAACGTGCCTGGCCGATCTGTTGCCGATATGCAGCACGAAACTGTTTTGCGTTTGGCGCAAGTACCAGGCATTGTGGGCATCAAAGAAGCCACTGGCAACATTGAACGCGCACAGTGGCTCATTCGCGATTTACCCAAAGAATTCGCTGTCTATTCGGGTGATGACCCAAGCGCTGTGGCACTCATGCTGTGTGGCGGCAAAGGAAACGTCAGCGTGACAGCCAATGTGGCGCCCCGCTTGATGCATGAGTTGTGTGTCGCAGCCATGGCGGGTGATGTTCAAAAAGCGATGGAAATTCAATTCAAATTGATGCCCATGCACAAGAATTTATTTGTAGAAGCCAACCCCATTCCTGTCAAATGGGCCATGGCCCGAATGGGACTCTGTGGCGGTACTTTGCGCTTGCCAATGACCGAACTCTCAAAATCTCAGCAGCCCGTGGTTGAAACCGCGTTGCGTGCCAGCGGACTTATTTAAGGACTCACCCGTGAATCGATTTGCCCCTTCTGCTCGTTACTTGAATGCAATGGCTTGCGCCGCCGCACTTACCTGCTTTTTATCCGGCTGCTCTACTTTAGACGAAAGCAAAATTGATTACAAAAGCGCCAGCCAAGCACCCACACTTTCAGTCCCGCCAGATCTCACACAGTTGAGGCGTGACTCTCGGTATCAAGTGGCTGGCTCTAATAGCGCATTGGCCAGTGCCGCAGCGGCAGCTTCTCCCGCTCGAGTCGCTCTCGATGCTGGCACAGCAGCCAATCAAGCGGGCGAAGCTCGCATTGTGCGCGCAGGCACTCAGCGTTATTTGGTCATCAACAGAAGTGCAGATTCTGTGTGGGAGCCATTGCGTGAATTCTGGAAAGACAATGGTTTCGCACTCATCCTTGATCAACCCGAGTTGGGCATCATGGAAACTGACTGGGCCGAAAATCGCGCTAAATTGCCACAAGACTTTTTGCGAAAAGCCGTCGGTAAAATGTTTGACTCGCTCTACTCCACTGGCGAGCGTGATCGCTTTCGCACCCGCATTGAGAGAACTGCCAATGGTTTAGAAATTACCATCACCCATCGGGGTTTGGCTGAAATTTATACCAGCCCCTTGAAAGATTCCACAGTTTGGTCGCCCCGCGCAGCCGATCCTGAATTGGAAATCGAATTTCTGCGCCGTCTTATGATGAGATTGGGTGGCCAAAGCCTCTCCGTCAATACGGCTTCAAGTCCGGCCAACTCAGCCACGACAGCATCGTCTGGCACAGCCATGCCAGCCGATGTGCAGTTGATCAAGCAGAACAACCTGCCCGCCATCGAAATCAAGGACGGCTTTGATCGCGCATGGCGTCGCGTCGGTGTGGCCATTGATCGAACTGGATTTACGGTAGAGGACCGTGATCGCGCGCAAGGTGTGTTCTTTGTGCGTTATGCGCCACCCGGCACCACAGGCAAAGAACCAGGTTTCTTTGCCAAGCTGTTTACAAGCGACAAAGTCATTCCAACACTGGCCAAATACCGCATTGCTGTGACCAGCAAGGGCGACGTTTCAACGGTGATGGTTCAGGGCGCTGACGGTATTCCTGAAACCTCGGCGAATGCAGACAAAATCATCAAGCTGTTGGCTGACGAAATCAAATAAAAACCAACACACCACTAGACTCAAAAAGTCTAGGCGAAAAAAAACCCCGCAGAGCGGGGTTTTTCTTTGACTGCCAAGAATTACTTCTTAGGCGCTTCTGCAGGAGCAGCAGCAGGTGCTGCGGCTGGTGCAGCAGCTGCAGGAGGAGCAGCAGCATCAGCTGGCTTAGCATCAGCAGCAGGCGCTGCAGGAGCGGCTGGTGCTGCAGCTGGCGCTGGTGCGGGTGCTGGCGCAGCAGCTTCTTTTTTACCGCAGGCAGCCAAAGCAGCAGCAGCGATGATGGCAGCCAAAACGAGGGACTTGGTCATGATTATTATCCTTAAAGTTAGTAAAAAACAATTTCCGGGAAATTGTCATCAGGTTTAGAAAAATCCTGTTGACAGAACAGCAAGCACTCGAGCTCTTGCTATCCAGCCTCAGATTATAGCTTTAATCATGTCAAATCATTTTCGATCAAGCCTGATGGATGCCACCACCCCTCCTCCCACCAGGCCTTCACCAATTGAGCAGCCGCATCGGTCAAGCCCGAAGCCTCTTTGGCAGTTAAGAACTTCTCGTTGGCCAATTTTTGAAGCAGCTTGGCATCCCTTCCAGCCGCCCGAAAACTTTCTCCATTGATAAAGATGTGCTTGGCATCAAACAACATTTTGGTTCTTCGATCTAGGTGAACACCGCATGGCCATGCATAGGCACTCAACACGTCCTGATCTGGCGGGTCGAACCACACACTGGGTTTGGGCTCTGTGAGTGTTTCACCCAGCAAACAGTTCAATATTTGGGGATCTTTGAGCGCCTTGGCAACTGATTGCGAAGCAAATTTTTGCAGCGCCGCTGGAATAGCAGCGTCCTTGATAGCGGCTGCTTGACTGGGGTCTTGGTAAATCACATCCAAACTTGAGCCTGCATTTTCAGCCATCTCTTCAGACAAGCCCATCAACAACTCACTGGCCAACTCGGCACTTCGAGGCACCTTGAAGCCAATGGAGTAAGTCATGCACTCACCCACAGCCACGCCATCGTGGGCATAGCCCGGGGGCAAATAAAGCATATCACCAGGATTCAGCACAAATTCAGCTTCGGGCTTGAATGCTTTCAAAATTTTGAGGGGCACACCTTCTTGCAACTCAAACTTTTTTTGTCGCCCAATTCGCCACTTCCGCTGACCATGCGCCTGCAAAAGAAACACGTCGTAGCTGTCGAAATGAGGCCCCACACCGCCGCCCTCGGTGGCATAGCTGATCATCAGGTCGTCAAGTCGCGCATCAGGCACAAATCTAAATTGCTGCAAGAGCGCATGAACCGCATCGTTGTGAAGGTCCACCCCTTGGATGAGCACCGTCCAGTAAGGCGTCTTCAGGGAAGGCAAACTTTTTCGGCTCATCGGGCCCTTTTTCAAGGTCCATTTCTCTCCTTTCCGAACAATGTGGCGCGACTCAAGCTCCTCGCTTTCAACCATGTCTAGCAGGGCCGATCGGTCGATCAAGGGCTTCATGCCCGGGACGGCTTGCCTAATGAGAAATGGTTTCTTCTGCCAATGGCGCTTCATGAATTGGGCAGGGGTCAATCCCGCCAACAAGATCAAGGGTGTATTTTTTTGCATCACATTCAATTCAAAAACGATTTCAAAACTGCGACAATTCTCAGATGGATATTACTTCTCAATGTGTGGTCGAACTGACCTGGACGCTCAAAGATACTTTGGGCGAAGTTTTAGACGAGCTCGATGAGCCGGTAGCCTTCTACTTGGGTGGTCATGATTTGCTGCCCAAAATTGACGAAGCGCTTCAGGGTCATGCCGAGGGCGCCAAAGTCGATTTGCACCTCGAACCCGAAGATGCATTTGGAGATTTTGACGAGAACCTGCTGTTCTTAGAACCCCGCGCGCTCTTCCCCAAAGACATCCAGGAAGGCCTCACCATCGAGGGCAACGCATTGCCTGCTGGCTGCAACCCCGATGCGCCGCGCAATGTGCTTTACACCATCACCGAAATTTATCCCGATCACCTGGTGCTAGATGGCAACCATCCTTTGTCAGGCATCGCTTTGCGCATCAGCCTGAAGGTGCACCATGTGCGCTTGGCCACTTCACAAGAGCAAGAAGCAGGGACCTGCGGTACTGGGTTTTTTAAAATTGAAATTGATCCAACTTGATATCAGCGCTTGCCCGTTGAACCGTAACCACCTTCACCACGTTCGCTGGGTGCATCAAACTCCGAGACCACATTGAATGTGGCCTGCACCACAGGTACGATGACCATTTGTGCAATCCGTTCCATGGGTTGAATGGTGAAAGCCTCTTGACTTCGATTCCAGCAACTGACCATGAGCGGGCCCTGATAATCGCTGTCGATCAAGCCCACCAAATTGCCCAACACAATGCCGTGCTTGTGACCCAAGCCAGAGCGCGGCAAAAGCATGGCGGCATAACCGGGGTCTTTGATGTACACAGACAGACCGGTGGAAATGAGTTGCCATGCGTTGGGTTGCAGGGTGATGGGGGCATCCAAACAGGCCCGCAAATCGAGACCCGCACTGCCCGGTGTGGCGTATGCAGGCAATTGATCGGCCATGCGGGCATCCAAAATTTTCAAGTCAACATTCATCGTCGTGAGATCCAAATTAAGGGAGAGGTCAGTGCTTGAAGCGGCTTAATTGCGTGAATGGTTTTTGCCAATTCGGCTGGCTATTTCTTTCACCAAGTCTTGCGCCAGATGCGTCTTGGTGTCGCGCGGCATCTCTTTGGCACCCTCTGCATCGACCAGCAACAAAGCATTGTCGTCTTGTCCAAATGTAGACGGTCCAATATTGCCCACCAACAGAGGCACATCTTTGCGCACCCTTTTGGCTGTGGCTTGGGCCAACAAATCATGGCTTTCAGCAGCAAAGCCTACGCAAAATAAATCGCCACTTTGCGCCCGAGCCGACCTTGCAACAGCGGCCAAAATGTCTGGGTTTTCGACAAAACTCAATTCAGGGGTGTCGCCCGAGCCATCTTTTTTAATTTTGTGATCAGCCGCATGGTCGGGTCGCCAATCGGCCACGGCTGCGGCAGAAATGAAAATCGTGGCCGATTGAACGGCCAATTGCACGGCGTCGCGCATTTGCATGGCCGACAAAACATCGACCCGTTGTATGCCCCGCGGCGTAGGCAAGCTCACAGGCCCGGCAATGAGCGAGACTCTGGCGCCCGCATGATGGGCGGCCTTGGCAATGGCAAAACCCATTTTGCCGCTGGACAAATTGGTGATGCCTCGAACCGGGTCAATCGCCTCATAGGTGGGGCCGGCTGTAATGAGCACATGCTGGCCTTGAAGCACTTTGGGGGTCCAAAAGGAGAGCAATTCATCCACAATTTCTTCAGCTTCGAGCATGCGGCCATCACCCGTTTCGCCGCAGGCCTGATCGCCCTGCCCTACGTTCAATACATGCGCGCCATCGGCCTTGAGTTGGGCCACATTGCGCTGTGTGGCTGGGTGGGCCCACATTTCTCGGTTCATAGCAGGCGCAACAATCAGGGGCACCGTTTGAATGGGCCGGGCCAAACACATGAGGCTGAGCAGCTCATCGGCCTTGCCGTGGATAAGTTTGGCCATGAAATCGGCACTGGCTGGGGCAATCAAGATGGCATCTGCATCGCGGCTTAAATTAATGTGGGCCATGTTGTTACCCTCGCGTGCATCCCATTGCGAGGTAAAAACAGGCTGACCCGACAAGGCTTGCATGGTGACGGGGGTGATGAACTGCGCGGCAGATTCGGTCATGACCACCTGCACCTTGGCACCCACTTTCACCAAGGAACGACACAACTCGGCCGCCTTGTAGCAGGCAATGCCGCCAGTGAGTCCTAAAACAATGCGTTTTCCGTGCAAATCGTTCATGTTTGGCAATGTAGCAGATCGTGAGACCTTTATAATCTCGTTTTCCATCTCCCGGGTGCTTTGCATCTCGTCCTGGACATGACCAAATTCGTCTTCGTCACTGGTGGTGTGGTGTCTTCCCTCGGGAAGGGAATCGCTTCTGCCTCGCTTGCCGCAATCTTAGAATCGCGCGGCCTCTCAGTCACCCTCATCAAACTCGATCCCTACATCAACGTCGACCCCGGCACCATGTCACCGTTTCAACACGGCGAAGTGTTTGTCACAGACGATGGCGCAGAGACCGACCTTGATTTGGGCCACTACGAGCGTTTCATCAACACCCGCATGAAGAAGGCCAACAACTTCACCACGGGCCAGATTTACAAGAGCGTGCTTGAAAAAGAACGCCGCGGTGATTACTTGGGCAAAACGGTTCAGGTTATTCCTCACATCACCAACGAAATACAAGACTTCATCAAACGCGGCGCTGGTTTTGACACCCCCGAAGCCGTGGATGTGGCCATTGTAGAAATTGGCGGCACCGTGGGCGACATTGAATCCCTGCCCTTCCTCGAGGCGGTGCGCCAATTAAGCTTGCGCTTAGGCCCTAACAATACGGCTTTTGTGCACCTCACCTATGTACCTTGGATTGCGGCAGCAGGCGAACTCAAAACCAAGCCCACACAGCACACGGTCCAAAAACTGCGCGAAATTGGTATTCAGCCCGATGCCTTGTTGTGCCGCGCCGACCGCATGATTCCTGACGATGAGAAAGACAAGATTTCTCTGTTCACCAATGTTCAAACATGGGGCGTCATCTCGATGCCCGATGTCGACACCATCTACAAAGTGCCGCGTGTCTTGCACGAACAAGGCCTTGACGCCCTCATCTGCGATCGCTTGCACATCAATACGCAGCCGGCCAGCCTCAAACGCTGGGACGACTTGGTGTATGAAACCGAGCACCCTCAGGGCGAAGTGATCATTGCCATGGTGGGCAAATATGTCGAGCTGTCTGACAGCTACAAGTCGGTCAACGAAGCTTTGCGCCATGCCGGCATGCGCAACCATGTGCGCGTCAAGATTGAGCACATCGACTCTGAAACCATCACCCCAGAAACAGTGGCTCAATTGGCCAAATTTGATGGCATCTTGGTGCCCGGCGGTTTTGGCAAGCGCGGCATTGAAGGCAAAATTCAAACCGCTCGTTTTGCCCGTGAAGGCAAGGTGCCCTACCTTGGCATTTGCTTAGGCATGCAAGTGGCCACCATTGAATATGCGCGCAATGTGGCAGGCATGCAAGACGCCAATAGCACCGAGTTTGAACCCGATACACCCTTCCCCGTCATTGCGCTCATCAACGAATGGAAAGATGCCGACGGCACCATCCAAGTTCGCGATGCGCAATCCGATTTGGGCGGCACCATGCGTTTAGGTGCACAAAGCTCTGACGTGTCTGCAGACACCTTGGCTCGGCAAATTTACGGCCCAGTGGTCACAGAACGTCATCGCCACCGCTATGAAGCCAACGTCAATTATTTGGACACTTTGCGTCAAGCCGGTTTGGTCATCTCTGCCCTCACTCAGCGTGAACAACTGACTGAAATCGTGGAGCTACCCAATTCTGTTCACCCGTGGTTTGTTGGGGTCCAGTTTCATCCGGAATTCAAATCAACCCCATGGGATGGCCACCCTTTGTTCAATGCTTTTATCAAAGCATCGATCGATCACCAACAAGGCGCGAAGCACTTGAAAGCCGTGGCTTAATTTTCCGCGACAACTTAGCAAGATACCAGGAACACCATGAAACTTTGCGGATTTAATGTTGGCCTTGACCATCGCTTCTTTTTGATTGCTGGCCCTTGCGTCATTGAGTCCGAGCAGTTGCAAATGGACACCGCAGGCACCTTGAAGGAAATCACATCTGCACTGGGCATTCCGTTTATTTTCAAGAGCAGCTATGACAAGGCCAACCGTTCTTCGGGCAGCACTTTTCGCGGTCCGGGCATGGAAAAAGGCTTGGAAATTTTGGCCAAGGTCAAACGTGAACTGCACTTGCCCATCCTCACCGATGTGCACACCGAAGCCGATATCGCGGCAGTTGCTGCTGTGGTTGACGTGCTTCAAACGCCTGCCTTCTTGTGCCGCCAGACAGATTTCATTCGTGCCGTAGCCCAATCTGGCAAACCGGTGAACATCAAAAAGGGGCAATTTTTAGCGCCTCACGACATGAAGAATGTCATTGACAAAGCACGTGCAGCAGCACGCAATGCCGGCCTGCCCGAAGACAACTTCATGGCTTGTGAGCGCGGCGCCAGTTTTGGTTACAACAACTTGGTGTCCGACATGCGCAGCTTGGCCATCATGCGTGAAACGGGCGCTCCCGTGGTGTTTGACGCCACTCACTCCGTTCAGTTACCGGGCGGTCAAGGCACCAGCTCTGGCGGCATGCGTGAAATGGTGCCCGTGCTGTCAAGGGCCGCTGTGGCTGTGGGCGTGGCGGGCTTGTTCATGGAAACACACCCCAACCCAGCCGTGGCCATGTCTGACGGCCCCAATGCCGTGCCACTTCATCACATGAAAGCCCTGCTGGAAACACTGCTCGAACTCGATGCCGTGACCAAAAAGAATCCGTTTTTAGAAAATATATTTAATTAAGAGAGAAGTCAAAATGAGTGCGATTGTTGACATTGTGGGCCGCGAAATCTTAGACAGCCGCGGCAACCCTACCGTTGAATGCGATGTGTTGTTAGAGTCTGGCGTGATGGGCCGTGCTGCGGTTCCTTCTGGCGCTTCTACGGGTAGCCGCGAAGCCATTGAATTGCGAGATGGCGATCAAAGCCGCTACCTTGGCAAAGGTGTCTTAAAAGCGGTGGAGCACATCAACACCGAAATTTCTGAAGCCGTGTTGGGCTTGGATGCCTCCGAGCAATCCTTTCTCGACAAAACCTTGATCGACTTGGACGGCACCGACAACAAAGGCCGTTTAGGCGCTAACGCCATGTTGGCCGTGTCCATGGCGGTGGCCCGCGCCGCCGCTGAAGAGTCTGGTTTGCCCTTGTACCGCTACTTTGGCGGTATGAACGCTTGCCAATTGCCCGTGCCCATGATGAATGTCATCAACGGCGGCGCCCACGCCAACAACAACCTCGACTTGCAAGAGTTCATGATCATCCCTGTGGGCGCGCCTAGCTTCCGCGAAGCCGTGCGTTACGGCGCCGAAGTGTTTCACGCTTTGAAGAAAATCATTCACGACAAAGGCATGAGTGTGGCCGTGGGTGACGAAGGTGGCTTTGCCCCCAACGTGCCCAGCCATGAAGCTGCCATCCAAATGATATTGGACGCCATCAGCGCAGCGGGCTATACCGCTGGCGAGCAAATTGCCATTGGCCTAGACTGCGCTGCCAGCGAGTTTTACAAAGATGGCAAGTACGAGTTGGCAGGCGAAAGCTTGTCTTTAACAGGCGAACAGTGGATTGACATGATGGCCACGTGGGTCGACAAGTACCCCATCATCAGCATTGAAGACGGCATGGCCGAAGGCGACTGGGACGGCTGGAAACTGCTCACAGAGCGTTTGGGCAAAAAAGTTCAAATCGTGGGCGACGACTTGTTTGTCACCAACACCAAAATTTTGAAAGAAGGCATCGACAAAGGCATTGCCAATTCGATCCTGATCAAAATCAACCAGATTGGCACCCTGACCGAAACCTTTGCCGCCATTGAAATGGCCAAGCGCGCCGGCTACACCGCCGTCATCAGCCACCGCTCTGGCGAAACCGAAGATTCCACCATCGCAGACATTGCGGTGGGCTTGAACGCTGGCCAAATCAAAACTGGTTCTATGAGCCGCAGCGACCGCATGGCCAAGTACAACCAACTGCTGCGCATTGAAGAGGACTTGGGCGACGTAGCAGAGTACCCAGGCCGTTCAGCGTTTTACAATTTGCGCTAATATTTGCAGATAGCCCTATTCGATGCTCATGGACAACCGCTTACTGCCAGCCGCCTTGATCGCCCTGCTGCTTATTTTGCAGGGGCAGATTTGGCTTGGTAAAGGCAGTGTGCCCACGGTCATCGACCTTGAGTACAAAATTCAAGAGCAAAACGAGTTGAATGCCAAAGCCAAGCGCATCAATGGCCAACTCAACTCCGAAGTGAACGACCTCAAAGAAGGTTTGAACACCGTCGAAGAGCGTGCCCGCCATGAACTCGGCATGGTCAAGGCCAACGAGATTTTTGTTCAAATCGAAAAATGATCAACCCGGTCGAATTGGCCGGCTTCGTTTTGTCGTTGGCAATGGTTTATTGCAACATCAAAGAAATTCACTGGGGATGGCCTCTGGCCATTCTGAGCTCTCTCCTGTATGGCTCTGTCTTCTGGAATGAGCAACTTTATGGTGAAGCCTGTTTGCAAATCATGTTCGTTCTGACAGCGGCTTGGGGTTGGCAGCAGTGGCTTAGAGGAAGCGCGTCAGCGCCGATTGGGACTGACGCAGACTTAAGCCCAGCGCCATTGGCAAAAGCCAAGCTTGACGTGAGTGGCTTACAGGCTTCTGAGCGACGAGTTGCCTTCATTGCCACCTTGTTGGCTTGGCCATCATTTTCATTTTTCCTGCACCGCTACACCGACAGTGATGTGGCTATTTGGGATGGCTTGGTCACGGCACTGAGTTTGTTGGGTCAATATTTATTGGGTCGCAAGAAAATTGAAACTTGGTGGGTCTGGATGCTTGTCAATGTTCTCACCGTTGGCCTGATGGTCGAAAAGTCTTTGTGGCTTACCGCCGTGCTGTACGGTATTTTTGCCGTACTCAGTTACATTGGCCTTCAAGCTTGGCGTCGCCATGAGCAATAGAGTCATTCGAATTGCGCTGCTGGGTGCAGAAAGCACTGGCAAAACCAGCTTGAGCCAGCACATCACCCAGGCCTTGTTGGCGCAAGGGCAGATGGCAGCTTACATTCCCGAAGTACTGCGAGAGTGGTGCCAAATGAATGGCCGAACACCCGCTCTACATGAGCAACGCCAAATTGCGCAACAACAAGCCGAGCGAATTTTTTCAATTCAAGAAGGCTGGGTCATTGCCGATACCACGCCCTTAATGACCGCCGTTTACAGCGACTATGTGTTTAAAGACCTGTCTTTGTACGATGAGGCCCTTGGGCTACAAGCCCAATTTGATTTAACGCTGGTCATGGGACTCGACGTAGCTTGGGTGCCAGATGGCTTACAGCGCGATGGTGAGCATGTGCGTGAACCAGTGGACAACCTCATTCGACAAGCCATGGCGAAAAGTCAACTGCCTTTTAAAGTCATTTACGGTCAAGACGAGGCAAGGCTCAACGCTGCATTGCTGGCCATCAGCCAAGGCATCTCGAATCTCAATGAGTCCCTTGATTTGAAATTTTCAGTGCCCAGCCTGCAACCCACGCAGACTCAAAGGGAAGCGAGCCAATACGGTTTGAACCAAGGCAAAACAGCTTGGCGCTGCGATTTGTGCAGCGACGCAGAATGCGAGCACAGACTTTTCAGTGACCTGCTGAAATAATACTCACTAGTGAACCGCCGGACCCGTGGGCGGTGTTGCTTCGGGTTGCGTAAAAAGACTGGCAGCGTCCACAGGATCAAATTGGTACTGCGCACCGCAGAACTCGCAAGCCACCTCAATGTTTTCGCGCTCTGACAAAATACTTTCGGCTTCTGCCACGCCCAAGCTTTTGATCATGCGCCCTACTCTTTCGCGACTGCAACTGCATTGAAAACGAGGACCTGCATCGCCAACCAGCGGCTCAAATCGCAGCAGCGGCTCTTCCCAGAACAAGCGGTGCAACACAGTTTCAACATCCAAACCAAGCAGTTCTTCAGGCTTCAAACTTTTGGACAAGATAGAAATGCGGTTGTAGTCTTCATCTTTGCCCAAGGCCGATTCACGCTCTACTGAATCGTAACGTCCGGCCAAATTGCCAACGCCTTCCAAAGGCAATCTTTGAATGAGCAAACCAGCAGCCACTTGTGAGTTTGCTGCCAACACCAAGGTGGTGTCGAGTTGCTCAGACTGCAGCATGTAATGCTCTAGCACTTCGCTTAACTTTTCTAATTTTTCTTTGTGATCGCCAAACAAGGGCACCACGCCCTGATAAGGCTGCTGACCCGGCAAACGCTCTAAAGGGTCAAGGGTAATGGCACAACGCCCTTCGTTGTTGACATTGACCATCTGGCTCAATGAAGCCCGAGGCAACACCTCACCTTGGACCGTAGCCGTGGCACGAAATCCGAAATCGGGCTGCACTTCGACCACAGACAACTTAACAGGCCCGTCGCCAAACACTTGTAGCACCAAAGCACCATTGAATTTGATGTTGGCCTGCATCAGCACAGCGGCTGCCGACATTTGACCTAACAATTCCGAGACGGGCTCTGGATAGGCGCCGGTTTCCGTGTTGGCAGATCGCCTTTGAAGGACCTCCCACCATGAATCGGTTAATCGAACAATGGCGCCGCGAACTGGCAAGCCTTCGAATAAAAATTTATGAAGTTCAGACAATTTTTTTCAAACCCGATTGGTAGCGATGGGCGTTCTCGATGTAATGCTTGGCAGACATGCGCAAGCCTTGAATTTGTTCAGGCGTTAGCTCGCGAACCGCTTTGGCAGGCGATCCCATGATCATGGAGCCATCGGGAAACTCTTTGCCCTCGGTCACCAAAGAACCTGCACCCACCAAACAGTTTTTACCTATTTTGGCGCCATTCAAAACCACAGCACCAATGCCAATGAGGGATTCATCGCCAATGGTGCAACCGTGCAACATGACTTGATGACCTACCGTCACATTTTTACCCACGGTCAGCGGCTTGCCAATATCGGCATGCAGCACACTGCAATCTTGGATGTTGGAGCCCTCACCAATGTGAATGGTTTCTGTATCGCCTCGAATGACGGCGCCAAACCAAACACTGGCATTGACGCCCAAGCTCACAGCCCCCATGACCTGCGCGCTGTCGGCAACCCATACCCCCTCAGCCAATTCAGGTTGCTTGCCGTCTAATGAATAAATAGCCATTGGAGTCCTCTCAATTCAGGGCGCAAAGCCTACATTGTAGGCAAGCCTAAAATAGCGCATGGCGACCGAAGAATTAGCCCCACACATCCCGCAGTCCCCTCACTTGAGGCAGGCTGTTTTGGCCCCCTTGTTGGCGCAAAACGCTGTTCAAAAGGCGGAGTTGACCTTGTCTCTTTCAGAAGACCTGGCCATCTTTGCCAACGTGGCGGTGCAAGACCCCGGCGGCATTCCTGGGCGACCTGCTAAGCCAGAGTTGGTGTCGCACACCGCATTGAAGTCAAAACCTCTGACCACCCCCGAAGGCAGGGCTGTCTTGCTTCATGCCATTGCCCACATAGAACTCAATGCCATCGATTTGGCTTTGGATGTGGTGTGGCGCTTTAAGGACATGCCTGCTGATTTTTACAAAGACTGGGTTCAAATTGCCAAAGAAGAGGCCAAACATTTTTTGCTTCTTCAAAAGCATTTGGTGAGCATGGGTTTTGACTATGGCGACTTTCCGGCCCATCACTCCCTTTGGGAAATGGCAGAACGAACGCGCGGCGATATTTTGGCTCGCATAGGGCTTGTGCCACGCACCATGGAAGCGCGCGGGCTAGATGCCTCCCCCGGCGTCAGAAATAAATTAATCAGCGCAGGTGACCTGGCAGCCGGTCGTATTTTGGACATTATTTTGAAAGATGAAATTGGGCACGTTGCAGCGGGCAATCGCTGGTACCGACATGTCTGCCAAGAAAGAGGGCTAGACCCGATTGGCACTTACCGCGACTTGATCCAACAATACGACGCGCCCAAACTGAAGTCGCCTTACAACCTAGAAGCCAGACGCCTGGCAGGCTTCGAGGAAGAAGAGTTAATTTATTTAGCAGCCAATGGCTTGTAGGCCAACCCACCGAAAGCAATCCATGCAAATTAACCATAGCTTCAAAGGATTTCCTGGCCATCACACGCCCGTCAACATTTCAGAAGTTGGATTGCAAAATTGGAATGTGTTGAAGGGTGACTTGCCATTGCCATTGGCAGTCATCAAAGAAAAAGCCCTTCAGCATAATTTGCATTGGATGAAAGATTTTTGCGAAAAACGCCAATTGGACATCGCACCCCACGGCAAAACAACCATGTCACCAGAGTTGTACGCGCGGCAATTAGAGGCTGGCGCTTGGGGCATCAGTTTTGCAAACGTCTTTCAAGCAAGTTTAGGAATTCGGCACGGCGTTCAACGCATCATCATTGCCAACCAAGTTTATCAACATGCCGATCTGGACGCACTGAGTGTTTTGTTGGCAACTTATCCCAAACTTCGCGTTTATTTTTTGGTGGACTCTGTAGAGCAAATTGACGCAGTTCAAAAATGGCGCAGTTCAAGTCAATCTAACATCGCTTTCACCGTTTTGATTGAGCTTGGTATAAAAGGCAAACGGACAGGTTGCCGAGAGCACTCACAGGCCATGGCTTTGGCTCGAAAAATCAAGGCTATATCTGGGCTTTTGCTGTGTGGCATTGAATGTTATGAAGGCGCTTTGGCCACCTGCAACCATGACCACGATCAAGCCTCGGTCGCAGCCCTCATGGGCCGGGTCCAACAACTGGCCGTAGCATGTGAAAAAGAAAATTTGTTTGAAAATGAAGAAATCCTGTTAACTGCCGGCGGCTCTGCCATTTTTGACCTCGTGGCTCAGCACCTCAAACCCCAACTTCATTTACCCACCAGAGGCATTTTGAGGTCTGGCTGCTACCTCACGCACGACCACGTGCAATATCGCAAGATGCTGAAGTGCGTTGGCGAAAGACTTCAACTGACTGAAACTCTAAGACCCGCATTAGAGGTCATCAGCAGTGTGCAGTCTTGCCCTGAGCCCGGATTGGCCCTTCTCACCATGGGCAAGCGGGATGTGTCCTACGACATGGATTTACCCGTTGCCATTTGGCGTGCCAACGTTGGCGATCAAGGGGTTTCAGGGGTGCCATCTCACTGGGAAATCACGGCCTTGAACGATCAACACGCCTACCTTCAATTCAACCCAGCAGCTTCTGCGTCAGAGCAGCCCTATGTGGGGCAATTGATTGGCAGCGGCATTTCGCATCCTTGCACCACATTTGACAAGTGGCGGTGGATGCCCGTTGTCGATGATCACTACGCAGTCATCAGCGCTGTTTCTATTCGCTTCTAGCCACCGACACCTCACCCAAATGGGTGATTCTGATTCACCCATTTGGGAAATCCTGGTTCACCCCCTAGGATGGTGCTTGGCATGTAAATTTTTCAATCTTTCTCGGGCCACATGCGTGTAGATGGTGGTGGTCGAGATATCGGCATGCCCTAGCAAGACCTGAACCGACCTCAAATCTGCACCATGGTTCAGCAGGTGTGTGGCAAACGCGTGTCTGAGGGTGTGTGGCGACAAAGGCGCTGTAATGCCAGACAACACAGCGTACTTTTTGATCAACTGCCAAAACATGATGCGCGACATGGCTGTGCCTGCTTTGGGGCCGCTGGTGGTCACAAACAAATCGTCTGTTTGCTTGGCTCCCAATAAGGCACCGCGTGCGTTTTGCATGTAATCCGTCAAACTGTCTCGGGCCATATCGCCAAACGGCACCAAGCGTTCTTTGCTGCCTTTTCCCATAATGCGCAGCACGCCCTCATTCAAAGAAACGTGCAAGGTTTTGAGTTTGACCAACTCGGTCACTCGCAAACCACTTGCGTACAGCAACTCCAGCATGGCTTTGTCGCGCAAACCAAGGGCGGTATTCTTATCGGGTGCAGACAGCAATGCATCGACTTGCTCTTCCGACAAAGTTTTGGGAACCCGCAAGGCTTGCTTGGCAGCCAGCATTCGGAGGGTGGGGTCGACTTCGACAATACGCTCACGCAGTGCCCAACGGTAATAACGTTTAAAAACCGTTAAACGCCGATTGGCTGAGGTGGCTTTGGAAAGGCTGTGGCGCGCTGCAAAATAGGCTTGCAAATGCAATTCTTGGACCGCATTGAGGGAGATGCCTGAGCTTTGACTGAGCCAATCCGCCAAGGCCGTCAAATCACGTCGGTATGCGGCCAAGGTGTTGGCCGACAAACCGTCTTCTAGCCAAACCGCATCAACAAAGCGGTCGATGGCGGCTTGACTGTCAGCGCTCATTGGTCGAGTCGGAGTTTTTGAGTGTCCACCACATTTTTGTAGACATCAAATTCAGCTTTAATTTGATCGCAAACGAATTGAAGACACGGGCTTCATCGTCATTGCCAACACGCCTGCTCATCAAAACTCCTGTAAATAACTGCTTCGTATCATAAGCAATATCTAATCCAGTTAGAAGGCAAATAGCGAGGCAGATGGCGCAAAGACAAGCGTTATGCTACTGGGGTGAACTACGCTCAGCTTTTATTCCCTGATTTTTCCCTGATTTTGTGCGGTTACTTCTTGTGCCGGTACACGCCCCTGAATCGGCCGCTTTGGCAACAAGTCGAATTTCTGGTTTATTACTTCTTGTTTCCAATATTGCTGTTTCACTCCATTGTGAAAAGTCCCTTAGACATCCATGCAACGTCTGGTTTTTTACTAGCTGGCCTTGCCATGGGTTTCAGCGCCATTTTGATCAGCAACAGCATGCCTTACTGGCCATGGATTCGCCACAAAATAGACCTCAGAGATCACGCTGCCAGCGCCCAAATAGGCTTCCGATTCAACTCATTCATAGCCTTGGCTTTGGTCGAACGCTTGACTGGCAGCGAAGGTTTATTGTTGATTGCCGTGCTCATCGGCTTTTGCGTGCCCATGTTCAATGTTGGGGCCGTTTGGCCCATGGCTCGCAATGGCGAATCGGGCATGTTGCGTGAACTGATTCGCAACCCCCTCATCTTGGCCACCACAAGCGGATTGGCTTTTAATTTTCTAGGCTTGCGAGTCCCTGAGATCTTAGACCCCAGCTTGTCACGAATTGGCGCAGCCTCCTTGGCCTTAGGCCTCATGTCGGCGGGCGCGGGCATGGAATTGAAGACCCTGAACCAAGGTAAATTTTTGGGCAGTTTGGTCCTCACGGTCAAGCACTTGGTGGTGCCTTGCTTGGCTTGGGTCTTGGCGCAGCTTTTTCAATTGCCTCCTTTGCAAACCACTGTGCTGCTCATTTTTTCAGGCTTGCCTACGGCCTCTACATGCTATTTATTGGCAGCCAGAATGGGCTACAACGGCGGCTATGTGGCGGGCCTGGTTACTTTGTCCACCCTGCTGGGCGTTTTGAGTTTGCCTTTTGCATTGGGCGTATTGGGCGGCGTGAAGTTTTAAGTGCGATTGGCAAGTGACCAAGACACTTGCTCTTGCACAACGGGGTCGGAATGCGACAGCCAAGGCACCAAAGCATTGACCAAAGCGGCAGCATCTTCAGTTGATATTTTTTCGGGAGCACGCAATGCATTGCCAGCAGCCAAAGCCACGTTTCGAATCCATCTGGCATGGCCAATGCGCCGAATGGCACTGCCTTCCGTCATGCTTAAAAAAGTAGCTTCATCCCATTGAAGTAACTCTTGCAATGGAGGGGCCTTCAAGGGCTCACGCGCATCAAAATCTGGCAGCGTACTGCGCTTTGCGTATTTGTTCCACGGACAAGCCCACTGGCAATCGTCGCAGCCATAAATTCGATTGCCAATGAGGGGGCGCAGTTCATGCGGTATTTCACCGGCGTGTTCTATCGTGAGGTAAGAGATGCACCGTCTGGCATCCAACTGATACGGCGCCACAATGGCTTGGGTTGGGCAAAGGTCAATGCAGGCTGTGCATGATCCGCAGTGCGATGTGATGGCATCTGTGCTTGGCAACGCGAGGTCCACAAACAATTCCCCCAAAAAGAAAAAGGAGCCTGCCTCTCTTTGCAAGACCAATGTGTTTTTGCCGCGCCATCCCTGACCACTTCGAACTGCCAATTCGGCCTCCATGACCGGCGCAGAATCAGTAAACACTCTGTGGCCAAAGGGGCCGATCAATTCGGCCATGCGATGCTGGAGTTTTTGCAGTCGGCTGCGCATCACTTTGTGATAGTCCCGCCCTCTGGCATAGACCGAAACGACGCCTTGAGTGGGGCGATTCAATGCTTGCCCTTCAGACTCCGCCGACAACTCAGGCAGATTGCCAGGCAAATAATCCATTTGAACGGTAATGACACTGAGCGTGCCTGGCACCAATTCTGCCGGCTTGGCACGTTTTAGGCCATGGCTTGCCATATAGTTCATGCTGCCATGGAATCCGGCAGCCAGCCAAGCCTGAAGCCCTGGCTCAGCTTCAGATAAATCCACACCTGTCACGCCAATTTGAGAAAATCCCAGTATCTGCGCGGCCATTTGCAACTCAGACCACAAAGCAGCAGTGTCAATTGCACCAGCGCCTGAAGGACCAGAAAGAGAATGATGAGCGTTGTTCACCCAGAGATTGTAGGAACTCCCGAGCCCCTTGGCGCGGCCAGTTGGCTATGGGCGGATGAAAACCAGACGCAACAGTTTGCGCAAGCTCTGGCTCAGCAAGTTGAACTCAGAGATGCCTACGTCGAACTTCAGGGTGATTTAGGGGCTGGCAAGACCACTTTTGTCAGGCACCTGCTTAAAGCATTTGGGGTTGAGGGCCGCATTAAAAGTCCTACCTATGCAGTGGTGGAGCCCCACGAGGCAAGCCTTGCCCCGTTGCTTGTGCCACCAACGCCGAACCTTGCTTTCATGAGCCCCCAAATTCTGAATATTTGGCATTTTGATTTCTACCGCTTCAACGATCCTCAAGAATTTGAAGAAGCCGGCTTTCGCGAATTGTTTGCCAGCCCTGGATTGAAAATTGCCGAATGGCCCGAACAAGCTCGCGGCATGTTGCCAGTTGCAGATTTGAAACTGGCCATTAGGGTCAACGAACAAGAAGGCCGTTTTGTCATTTGCGAAACACACACACCCAAGGGGCTTGCCATTTTGCTAGGCTTGCTCAAATTAAGCCCTGCCCTTGCAAACTCTCAAGCTGCTCACCATGCCCCTACAAAGACGTGATTGGCTCAAAGCATCTGGCCTAGCCCTGATGCTTGGTTGGACAGACATCTGCCGAGGTGCCAGCTTGCTGGCGGTCCGAGTGTGGCCTGCCAAAGACTACTCACGGGTCACCTTGGAATCGGATGTTGCTCTGAAGACCAAGTACACGTTTGTGCCCTCACCACCCCGCTTGGCCATTGACATTGAAGGTTTGGATTTAAATCCTTCCATCAAAGAATGGGTGGGGAAAATCAAACCAGATGACCCCAACATCACGGGCGTGCGTGTCGCTCAAAACAGCCCCGGCGTGGTGCGCATGGTGTTTGATTTAAAGCAAGCTGTTCAGCCGCAAGTTTTTGCACTGACACCAGTGGGCACTTATCAACACCGATTGGTTTTGGATCTTTACCCAAGCACACCCGTGGACCCCTTAGAGAGCTGGATTGCAGAACGCACTCAAAGCGGCGATGCTTTAAGCGACTGGCTCAATAAAAATTCAAACGCAGGCTCCGCCAATCCACCACCCCCCGCCACTCAAAACGGGCAAGCCCCCTCCGTTGGCCAACCTGCGGTGCAAGCCCCTCCAATCACCGACAGATTGATTGTGGTGGCCATTGATGCAGGTCATGGCGGCGAGGACCCTGGGGCCATCGGCCCCAATGGCACCAAGGAAAAAGATGTGGTGCTTCAAATCGCTTTAAAGCTGAGGGATCGAATCAATGCCAGCCAAGTGAAGGGCAGCCCCATGCGCGCCTACCTCACGCGCGATGCCGATTACTTTGTGCCCCTTCATGTGCGCGTCCAAAAAGCCAGAAAAGTGCAAGCAGATTTATTTGTCAGTGTGCATGCCGATGCATTTTTCACACCCAGCGCACAGGGCGCAAGCGTGTTTGCATTGAGTCATGGCGCCGCTTCCAGCAGCGCAGCGAGGTGGATGGCGTCTCAAGAAAACAAAGCCGATCTGATTGGCGGCATGAACTTTGGTGTGAAAGATTCACAGTTGCAGCAAGCCCTGCTTGACATGAGCACATCCGCTCAAATTAAGGACAGCTTGAATTTGGGCGGCGCCATTTTGCGGGAAATTGGCAATGTTGGAAGGCTTCACAAACCCAAAGTTGAGCAAGCAGGATTCGCAGTCTTAAAGGCCCCCGATATTCCCAGTGTCTTGGTAGAAACGGCCTTCATCAGCAATCCCAATGAAGAGGCCAAGTTGTCTGATGACCAATATCAAGACACCATTGCTGATGCGCTGGTGAAGGGCTTGCAAAAGTACTTTGAACGCAATCCACCTCTAGCGCGAAAACGCGCCACTTAAAGTGACATTCACTTAAGTTCGCTGCGCGCGCCAAGCACCCCAAAGCGCGAAGAAACCGGGCACGAAAATCATGGCCCAAATGATTTGACTGAGATGAGCTTTGACAAAATCAGTTTCGCCAAAGAGATAACCTGCACTGGTTAGACCACACACCCAAATTAAACCGCCTGCCACATTGAACAACACGAACCTAGAGGGTGTCATGGCTGCTACGCCCGCAACAAAGGGAACAAATGTGCGGACAAACGGCATGAAACGCGCCAACACAATGGTGATGCCACCATAGGTTTCGTAAAAGTTGTGTGCTTTGTCAAAAGCGGCTCGGTTAAAAAACCGAGAGTTTTCCCACTGAAAAACCTTGGGCCCAAAGTACCTGCCAATGCGGTAATTCAATTGATCCCCGGCAATGGCCGCCACAACCAGCAAGCCCATGATCCAAGGAAGGCTTAAATGCCCTGTGCCACAAAGGGTACCCACCACAAAAAGCAGGGAGTCACCTGGCAAGAATGGCATGACCACCAAACCGGTTTCGACAAAAATAATCAGAAACAAAAGGCCATAGACCCAAGCCCCGTACTGGGCCACAAAGGCGCCCAAATACCGGTCAACGTGCAGTACAAAGTCTATCAATTGCATCAAGGAGTCCATCCTTGGATTATCCCTTGCTTGGCGTTTTATCAGAACCCCGTCACGAAATTCCAGATGCCCATCAGGAGATGTCCGCCTCCAAGCACCTACAATTTGAGAATGTCTGAACCCTTACCCCGTCAATCCATCCGTGAATTACCCGATGTGCTGATCAGCCAAATCGCGGCTGGCGAGGTGGTTGAGCGCCCAGCTTCTGTGGTTAGAGAGTTGGTCGACAACGCCATCGATGCAGGCGCTCGACAGATCACGCTCAGACTTTTAGGGGGCGGCATCAGGCTGATTGCAGTTGAAGACGACGGCTGCGGCATTCCCCCCGAGGAATTGCCTGTGGCTTTAAAACGCCACGCCACCAGCAAAATTGTGAGCCTTCAAGATTTGGAGTCCGTGGCCACCATGGGCTTCAGGGGTGAAGCACTGGCGGCCATCAATTCAGTGTCCGAGATGAGCCTTTCGTCTCGAACTGAGGGGGCATCCAGTGCTTTCGTGTTGGACGGCCAAACGGGGGAAGTCAAACCCGCAGCCAGGGCCACCGGCACCACCGTTGAGGTGAAAGAATTGTTTTTCTCAACGCCAGCCCGTCGTCATTTTTTAAAGTCTGAAAACACCGAGCTTGCGCATTGCATTGAAGCCGTGAGGCGCCACGCCTTGGTTCGCCCTGAAGTAAGCTTTGCCATCTGGCATGAGGGCAAAATCGTGGCGCAATGGCGCAGTCACCTAGGCGAGGCCGGTTGGAATCAGCGTTTGGCCGATGTCTTGGGCGAAGAGTTTGTGGCTTCTTCAGTCAACATCGATTTTCGTTCTGGCCCTGTGCATGTCAGGGGCCGTGCCGGCACACCCGATGCAGCGCGAGCGCGTGCGGACCAACAGTTTGCTTATGTGAATGGCCGCTTTGTGCGAGACAAAGTCATCACGCATGGCGCGCGCAGTGCCTATGAAGATGTGCTTCATGGCCATCGACAGCCTGTGTATGTGTTGTATTTGCAGATGGACCCCACGCGTGTGGATGTCAATGTTCACCCCACCAAAATTGAAGTACGGTTCCGCGACAGTCGGGAAGTGCATCAAGCTATGCGGCATGCGATTGAAAGCGCATTGGCAGTGCCCCGAGCACAACTTCTTTCGACATCGTCTGCTTTTGCACAATCGACTGCGGCATCGTCATCAGCCCCTGCTCAAAACACTTGGGCACAACGCGGCATGGCATTTGGCGCCAATCGTTCGCATGAAGACCCTGCCAGAGCGATGGCAGATTTAAAAGCCTTGTGGAGCAACCCGCCGCAAGCAGAAGAAGAAAGTCCTGCAGGCTTTTCTAACGCAAAAATTCAATTGCAAACAGCCTCAGCAGTTGCAAGCCAAGGTGAACACGAATGGCCTTTGGGCCGCGCCATTGCGCAACTTCAAGGTGTTTATATCTTGGCAGAAAACACCCAAGGCTTGGTGGTGGTTGACATGCATGCAGCCCATGAACGGATTGTGTATGAACGCCTCAAACAACAACTCGATAGCACCCAAATTACCAGTCAGCCTTTGTTAATTCCAGCTTCTTTCTCTGCGACACCTCAAGAAATTGCCACAGCCGAAAGTTGCGCTGATGTGCTGATGCAATTAGGGCTAGAGATCTCTGCTTTGTCCGCCAAAACATTGGCCGTACGCGCTGTGCCAACATCTTTGGCACAAGGCGATTGTGTTGAGCTGGCGCGCAGTGTCTTGGCTGAACTGGCCCAACACGATGCTGCCACTGTGGTGCAGCGGGCCCAAAATGAAATATTGGCCACTATGGCTTGCCACGGTGCAGTTCGCGCCAACCGCAAACTCAGTTTGGATGAAATGAACGCACTGCTTAGACAAATGGAGGCCACCGAGCGCTCCGACCAATGCAACCATGGACGGCCCACTTGGCGCCAAGTGGGCATGCGTGAATTAGATGCCTTGTTTTTAAGAGGCCGTTGATGAAAAGCATAGACCAGCCCCTGCCAGTGCAGGAAGGTCGACTCAAGCGCAATACCGCCATGATCGTCTTGTTGTTGGCCTTGTTGCTTGGCTTGCAACCCGTCACCACAGACCTGTACCTGCCTGCCTTGCCCGCACTGACGCAAGGCTTTGGCGCCAGCATGGTTCAAGCGCAACTCACCTTAACGGCACTGCTTCTGGCTTTCGGTACTTCCCAATTGTTTTGGGGCCCTCTTTCAGACAAATGGGGACGACGACCCATTCTGTTGGGTGGCATTTTTGTCTATGTGATCTCTGCAATCACCTGTGCACTGGCGCCGAACATGGAAGCCCTCATCGCCGCACGAACCCTTCAGGGCGTGGCGATGGGCGCATGCGTCATGGCGGCCCGCGCCATTGTGCGTGATTTGTACGAGCCTACAGAAGGTGCCAGAGTCATGTCACAAGCGCTTTCTGGCCTAGGGCTCATTGCGTGCACCTGCGTTCCTGTGGGTGGCTTCTTAACTGATTGGATGGGCTGGCGTTGGGCCCTCAGCAGCCTGGTGCTGTTTGCACTTGTGACGGCCTTGCTGATCTACCTTTACTTTGATGAAAGCTTGCAGAAACTCAACCCGCATGCGCTTCAAGCCAAAAGTTTATGGGCTTCAACAAAAAAAATCGTCCGTCACCCCACCTTTCTTGCTTACAGCGCGCTGTCCACGGCTTCTTTTGCGGGGCTTTTTACCTTCCTTGCAACCTCCTCTTTTGTCTTCACTCAGAGCATGGGTTTGAGTCAAACTGTTTACGGTTTACTCATGGCCACCATGTCTCTCTCATACATTGTGGGCACCTTCATTTGCCGCTGGTTATTGTTGCGCATCAGCATCCAAACCTGCGTTGTGTATGCAGGTTTTGTAAGTCTGTTTTCGGGTTTGCTCATGCTTTTTATCGCCTATGAAGGACCTGGGCAATCATGGTTTGGGCCTTGGGCCGTCATGTTGCCCATCAATGTCTTTTTGATGGCGCACGGCGTGCATCAACCTTGCGGCCAAAGTGGCTGCATTGCGCCCTTTCCAGAGATGGCTGGCACGGCCTCTGCCTTGAATGGCTTCGGCATGATGGTGGTGGCGTTTGTCATGGGCACTTGGATTGGAACGCACATGAGCAATCCACTTTTGACCTTGGCACAAGGTTTAATCATCTGGTCCACTTGCTTGGCCCTGGTTGCTTGGTTTGGTGTGCGCAAAATCCCCCTGATCTCAAAACGCGAGACAGCATGAAGCCGCAAGCGCTTGCCATTGCCGGACCGACCGCGAGTGGTAAAACTGGCTTGGCTTTGGCAATGGCTGAGCATCTTGAAGCACAGGGTGGCGCTGAAATCATCAGTGTTGACTCCGCTTTGGTTTTCAAAGGCATGGACATTGGCACCGCCAAACCCTCTGCCCAAGAATTGACATCGGTACCTCATCACCTGATTGACATTAGAGATCCACTGAATGCCTACAGCGCAGCCGAATTTGCCCAAGATGCATTGGCCTGTGTTTTAGATATTCGCAGTCGCGGCAAAACGCCCATTTTGGTAGGCGGCACCATGCTGTATTTCAAAGCTTTGATGGAAGGCTTGAACGACATGCCAGGCGCAGATGCACTGATTCGCGCGGGCATTCAAGCTGAGGCTGAAAAGTTGGGCTGGCCTGCCATGCATGCCTTACTCAGCCAAGTTGACCCTCTCACCGCTGCACGCTTAGCACCTGCCGACAGCCAACGCATTTCAAGAGCCCTTGAAGTTTTCAAAATTTCAGGCAAACCTTTGTCGAGTTTTCACCAAATCAATTTAGCTCCTACTGATGCAAACTTTGTAAAGAAATCCAATTCAACCGCTTTGCAATGGGCCAATGTGCCCCTCTTAAGTCTTGAACCCAACGACCGATCTTGGCTTCACAAACGGATTGAGCAGCGGTTTGACGACATGCTGTCGCATGGATTTATAGACGAAGTCAAAGTCTTGCGCGCCAGAGGTGATTTGACGCCAGACTTGCCCGCCATGAGGTGCGTTGGCTACAGGCAAGCTTGGGAGGCCTTGGACGGCACCCTACCCATGTCTGAATTGCGAGATCGCGGTGTTTTTGCAACTCGCCAATTGGCCAAAAGACAAATCACTTGGCTCAGAAGCCTGCCTCAGCGAACGGTGCTTGAGGCTGATGGTCAGGCCGTTTTGAAGCAGGCTTTGGCATGGGTTGAAAGCCGCATGTCTGAGGCTTAGTCTGAGAAATTGGCCTTGCCCCGCAGGGCCTTGGTCTGACCCCGCTTGACTTTGCTTTCTACGCGTTTCACTTGAGAACTTCGAGTTGGTCGGGTGGGTTTGCGCGGCTTTTGCACCAAAGAAGCCAATTCCAGAAGGTCATGAAGCCGCAGCAAGGCCGCCATCCGGTTCATGTCTTGGCTTCTGTGCTCTTGCGACTTAATGACCACGACGCCGCCCTTGGTCAGCCGATGGTCCCGAAGCGCCAGCACCCTCTCCTTCAGCTCGGGGGGCAAACTTGAAGCCCCCACATCAAAGCGCAGCTGAATGGCGCTCGAGACTTTGTTCACATTCTGCCCGCCTGGGCCTTGTGATCGAACTGCCGTCAGCTCTACCTCATCTGTCGGAATGTGAAAAATTGTCATGAGAAACCCTGAAAATGCACAGCGATCATGCGCTTTGTGTTGGGTATTGATTGTGCCTCGCTTAAACTGGCGACTTAACTACCTCAAGGTGTCACCATGGCCAAAGGTCAACAAAAGTCCAACAAAGAGTCCAAAAAACCAAGGAAGGATACATCTCCTCCTAAAACCATCGCTGTGGACACAGAGCGTCCAATCCAAAAAACCACGACCATCATTCCACGCGGCAAGAAGCCCGTTTAATTTGACATACCCTTAGAAATTTTCAAAACCGATGAGTGATTCAGCGCAAAGTCTTTGGCCCCAAGCTGGCTATGCCCAACTGAAAACGGATGCGCGCGGTCACCTCACAGTCACCGATGATTTCTTGAGGGTCTTGTTGCTTCGGCCAGAATTGGCGCCGATTGAAAGTTCATGCGTCCATGAAATTCAAATTCATGAGCGCCTGATCGAAAATCCTAGGCTCAATCTGCAAGCTGCTGATCTGGCTCACATCAAAGACCCAGACGCTGCAGAAAACATGCGCGTCTGGCTGCGCTTTCGTGATCGCATCTTGGCCAAGCCCACTTTAGAAGCCAGCTACTGGGCCTTGTTTGAAGGCGCAGGCGTCGATGTGCCGCCTGTGTTGGTCAATCAAATTACACAAGTCTTGGTACAACATGTTTTGGGCAATGACTGCACGCCGATTGAAGCACGGGCAGCCGAACTGCTTTTCAGAACTCAAAAAATATCGGTGCTCGATGACGGCTCGGTCATGTCGGCCGATTACGAAACTGTTGAGCGGCATGCCCTTGAAAGTGGCTTTGGCAGCGTGGGCGAGTTGCTCAAACAAGGTGGCATTCCCCTTAGAACGGTGGACCTTGATGTCATTCAAGAAAGCAATCAAGACACTTACTTTGATCGAAGCGAGCGATTCGACATGGTGGCCTGCCTGAATTTAGGCCAAGACCTGATTTCAGCTTTTTGCAAAGTTTTGGAACGCTGGGTTCTTCACTTGACGGCTACCAAAGTAAGCATTCAAACAGCCCGTGAAATTGAAGACGCAAATTGGGTATGGCATGTGGGCCTTGACGCTCAAGCCAGTGGCATGCTGAATGATTTGTATACCGGCAGCACCATTGACGAAGACAGCCAAAGAAGAATGCTTTGCTTGTTTGTGCTGAACTTTGAAAACCCCAGCGATATGCTAAGCGAAGTGTCGGGCAAGCCTGTTTATTTGGCCATGGCCATGGACACGCAGCAGCTTCTTAAAATCAAACCGCAAAATCTTCTCTTGAATTTGCCATTGGCCAGAAGATCTTAAGCATGAATGCCCAGCAGATCATTTTGAGCATGGTCTTGGCCACCATGGTTTTTTCTGTGGCGTTAGAGCTGCGCATTGAAGACTTTAATCGTGTGGCTCAAACGCCCAAAGCAGTCATTTGCGGACTGATCCCTCAATTTCTTCTTTTACCCGTCGGCACGTGGTTGGCCACACTCTGGCTAGACCTACCACCCAACATCGAAGCCGCCATGATTTTGGTCGCTGCTTGCCCTGGTGGCAGCCTTAGCAATGTGGTGACACATATGGGGCGAGGTAACACGGCGCTTTCAGTCAGCATCTCTGCAGTGGCCAGCATCATTGCCCTGTTTGCTACACCGTTCAATTTCAGTTGGATGATTGCCACCAACCCAGAAACAGCCTCTTGGTTGAAAGAGCTTGCCATTGACTCATCTGGCATTTACATCAGCCTGTTTTTACTCTTAGGTGTTCCCTTGAGCCTTGGGCTACTGGCGTCACACCGCCTGCCCCAACTCACCGAACGCATCCGCAAACCTTTAGGCCATTTCTCTCTCATTGCCCTGCTGTTGTTCATCGTGGCGGGTTTGATCAAAGAGCGGCAGTTGCTCACCTTAGGCCTGCTACCCACCCTGTTGTTGGTGGTGTTGCACAACGCTAGCGGCTTGTTTTTTGGCTGGGTCACTAGCAAAGTGATGGGCGTGAGCGAAAAAGACCGACGTGCAGTCATGATTGAAGGCGGCATGCAAAATTCTGGCCTAGCGCTGGGCATCATTGCTGTTCAATTCAACAGCGATTTAGGCATGGTCACCTTGGCCAGTTTATGGGGTATTTGGCACATAGTAAGCGGCATGTCTTTGGCGTATTTCTGGAGAAAGAAAGATGCTCGATTGGCTGATTAAAAACGGCACCGTGGTTGACGGTTCAGGCCGTGCACCCTTCTGTGCAGACATCGGTATCAAGGCAGGCCTCATTGTCAGTGTTGGAACAATCCATGAGCCCGCCAAAGAAACCATGGACGCCTCGGGCCTGTGGGTCACACCCGGTTTTATAGACCTTCACACTCACTACGATGGGCAAGCCACTTGGGATGAATGTTTTACCCCCAGCATCTACCATGGTGTCACTACCTTGGTCATGGGCAATTGTGGTGTGGGCTTTGCACCCAAGCGCCCGGGTCACGAAGACGATCTGATCAAGCTCATGGAAGGCGTGGAAGACATTCCAGGCGCTGCTTTGCACGAAGGCATTGTGTGGAATTGGGAAAGTTTTCCACAGTACATGGACGCATTGGCGGCCACACCTCGAAGCCTAGACTATTTGGTTCAAGTGCCTCACGATCCCCTGCGCATGTATGTCATGAAAGAGCGTGCCTTGGCACATGAAGTGGCCACAGCGCAAGACATCAAGGACATGCAAGTCCTTTTGCGCGAAGCCTTAGAAGCCGGAGCCGCAGGTTTCAGCACAGGCCGAAGCGACAACCATCGAACTTCAGAAGGCAAGGACACACCTGCCGCCAATGCCAGCCATGCCGAATTAACCGGTTTGGCCCAAGCTTTCCAAGGCTTGAGTCATGGTGTGATTCAAATGGTCAGTGACTACAACCTCATTAACGGGCCCACCGAATTTGACGCTGAATTTGATTTGGTAGAAGCCGTGGCACATACCAGCGGCAAACCACTTTCACTAACTTGGCTACAACGTGATCCGGGTGGTGAGCAATATTTAAAAATACAAGATCGCGTTGAAAAAGCCACTGCCAAAGGGCTTTCGCTCTTCATGCAAACAGCAGCCAGGGGCATTGGGGTTTTAAATGGTTTAGACGCAAGCTTCCATCCGTTCATGGGCTTTCCATCCTACAAAGAAGTGGCTCACTTGCCCTTGGCAGAAAGAGCGACGGCGCTACGCGACCCCGCCAGAAAAGCTCGCATTCTTTCTGAAAAGTCTGAGCGCTTAGCAGGCGATGGCAGCGCCATTCCGCCTTTGGTCGACATGTTGCTAGCGCGCATTGACATGATCAGTGGTCGCATGTTCCCACTTGAAGCCACATTGAATTACGAGCCATCTGTCATGGATAGTTTTTTGGTACAGGCCAAACAAAAAGGCATCACGCCTTTAGAAGCACTCTATGACCACTTCAGCGCTGGCCAAGGCGACGCTTTGGTTTACTTTCCCATCTTCAATTACAACGAAGGCAACTTAGACACTGTGCGGAAAATGCTGGGGCATCCTCGCGCTTTGAGCGGCCTGAGTGATGCCGGTGCGCACGTTGGCACGGTCTGCGATGCCAGTTTCACCACCTTTATGCTCACGCATTGGGTCCAAGGCAGAAGCAAAGACGCCATACCATTGGAAACGGCCATAGAAATGCTGACAAGCAGAAATGCAAAGTATTTAGGCCTGAAAGATCGCGGCCTCATTGCACCTGGCCTTCGCGCCGATATCAATGCCATCGCCCCCCATGGTCTGAGTGTTGGCTTGCCTCAATTAATCCGTGATTTGCCTGCGAATGGCAAACGCTTTTTACAACGCGCAAGTGGTTATGCCTCAACTTGGGTGGCCGGCGAACAAGTTCAGCGCCACGGCGAAATTACAGGCGCCAGACCGGGCCAACTGGTGCGCATGAAATGATCGTTTGTAACGGCAGGCTGACAAACACCTGATTTCAGACCAAACATTGGGTTCACCCTAATGCCATCATGCCAAAAAAGGCGTAACTTGAGCACCTTGTACAAAACCGTGTTCAACCCACCTTTTCAGGAGTTCGCCATGTCTGTATTCCCCCGTCGTCAATTATTGGCCAGTGCTTTACTGGGATTGCTTAGCGTTGTCAGCGTACTGCCTGCTGCAGCGCAAAATTATCCCGTTCGTCCCATCACGCTCATCGTCCCTTGGGGCGCGGGCGGTGGAACCGACGCAACGGCTCGGATCATTGGCAGCCTGATGGAAAAAGACTTGGGCCAGCCTGTCAACGTGGTGAATCGCACAGGTGGCAGTGGCGTCGTGGGGCACGCTGCCATTGCCTCAGCCCAACCAGATGGTTACACCATTGGCTTGGCCACCGTTGAAATTGGCATGATGCATTGGCAAGGCCTTACCGAACTCACCAGCGCCTCCTACACCCCTATTGGACTGGTCAATGCCGACCCAGCAGGCGTTCAAGTGCGTGCAGACTCACCCTATAAAACGGTGAACGAATTATTGGCGGCCATCAAAGCCAACCCTGGCAAATTCAAAGCATCCGGCACAGGACAAGGCGGCATTTGGCATTTGGCCATTGCGGGCCTGTTGCGCGATCAAAAAATTGACCCTGCTGCACTGCCATGGGTGCCCAGTAACGGTGCAGCGCCAGGCTTACAAGACATGGTCGCTGGCGGCATTGAAGTGGCGCCCGTGTCACTTCCTGAAGCTCGCTCATTGATTGATGCTGGCAAAGTCAAAAGTTTGGCCATCATGAACGACAAGCCCTCAGCCCTGTACCCCAACGTGCCCACCTTAAAGGCAGCCCTTGGCAGTGACTGGACCATGGCAGCATGGCGCGGCATTGTGGCGCCAAAGGGCTTACCCGCCCCCATCCGCGATAAGTTGGCAGAGTCTGTTCGCAAAGTAGCTGCCAGCAAAGAGTACAACGAATTCATGGCCAGTCGTGGTTTTGGCGTCATCTATGCGAGCCCCGATGACTTCGCCAAATTCATGGTGAAATCAAACTCAGAACTGGGCGCAACCATGAAAGCTGTTGGCCTGGTGAAGTAAGTCATGAAGATTCATGACGCGCTTTTTGGATTCTTCTTTTTGGCATTGGGCGCTTTGGTGCTCTTTGCCATCAGGGGGTTTCCCAATATTCCGGGTCAACCAGTTGGCCCCGCCTTATTTCCAGGACTGATTGCCGTTGGCTTGTGCATCACTGGCGCCTTGATGGTCATCAAGGGCCTGCGGAGTCGTGAGCCAAGCGCGTGGTTTGCTTGGGAAGATTGGGTCCATTCGCCGCGCCACATCGTGGCACTTTGTGTCCTTTTGGCTAGCGTGGTGTTCTACATCGTTGTAGCAAACCATCTTGGCTTTTTGCCCACTGGTTTCTTAATCTTGGTGGCATTGTTCAAAGCGCTCAAGGTTCAATGGCGGCGTGCACTATTGGTTGCCGGCATAGCCACATTGGTGATTCATTTCGCTTTCTACAAACTGCTTCGCGTCCCTCTACCTTGGGGCATTCTCACTCCTTGGGCTTGGTGATTTGTTCACATTGCTTTTTCAGTCAGTCGCATGAATTAGGAGTCTCACTATGTGGACAGCCATTGGTCAAGCATTTTCGATGGTCTTCGATCCCTACACCTTAATGGTAATGGTGATTGCCGCACTCTACGGACTTTTTGTAGGAGCAGTACCTGGCCTCACAGCCACCATGGCCACTGCTTTGCTGGTGCCAGTCACATTTTTCATGCCACCCATCCCAGCCATTGCAGCCATGGTGACAGCTACTGCCATGGCCATTTTCTCTGGCGACATTCCCGGTTGCTTGTTGCGCATTCCAGGTACCCCTGCGTCTGCGGCTTACACCGATGAAGCTTTTGCAATGACAAAAAAGGGACAAGCCGAACTGGCTTTAGGTGCTGGCTTGGTTTTCTCTGCAGTGGGGGGGCTATTTGGCACTGTGGTCTTAATCTTAGCGGCCCCTGCACTTGCAGACTTTGCCTTGAATTTCAGCTCATTCGAATACTTCTGGTTGGTTTTGTTAGGTTTAACCTGCGCTGTTTTCATCACGTCCAACCAGCCACTCAAAGGCGTCACCACACTGCTGCTTGGACTTTTGGTCGCCTGTGTCGGTCTAGGCAATCCTGCAGGCTTCCCGCGTTTCACCTTTGGCAATGCAGAAATGATGGGCGGTATTGGCATGATTGCCATGATGATTGGCATGTTTGCCATTTCTGAAATCATTCGATATGTCGTCGATACAAGCCCGCCCGCAGAATTGGTCGTCGAAAAAGTTGGCAGCGTCATGGCGGGTCAATGGGCATTGGCCAAAAAATATCCCGTACAAATTCTTCGTGGCAGTGTCTTGGGCACTGCTGTTGGCGCATTGCCTGGTGCTGGCGCAGACATTGCCGCTTGGATGTCTTACGCCATGAGCAAAAAATTCTCCAAAGAACCCGAAAAGTTTGGCACAGGCCATGTGGAAGGCATTGTCGAATCAGGGTCCGCCAACAACAGCGCCTTGGCGGGCGCTTGGATACCAGCCTTGGTGTTTGGCATTCCAGGCGACTCCATCACCGCCATTGTGATTGGTGTGCTCTACATGAAAAACATGAACCCCGGGCCCACGCTGTTCACCACCAATCCGCAAAATATTTACGCAGTTTTTTTACTTTTCATTTTGGCCAACATCATCATGATTCCGCTTGGCATTTTGTGCATCAAGGTTGCAAAACGTATTTTGCGAGTCCCCAGAGAAATCCTCATGCCACTGATCTTGCTGTTCTGCATCGTAGGCACATTTGCCATCAACAACTCCCTGTTTGAAGTAGGCATCATGCTGGTTGCCGGCATCTTGGCTTACATCTTAGAGGCCAATCGTTTTCCCATCGCACCGGCTATTTTGGGTGTTGTGCTTGGGGGCATGCTAGAAGAAAACTTCATCACATCCATGATTAAATCCAATGGCGATCTAAGCGGCTTCTTTGCGCGCCCTATTGCGCTGTGCCTTGCCGTGTTGTGCATCCTAGTTTGGTCATGGCCTTTGATTGCCAAGCTGCGGTCCAAACCCAGCCCTTCTCAAATGGCCTGAGGTGCCTTAACACTGAGTTTGCTGGCCCATGGCAACAACATGGGCATGATGCTTGGATAAAGCGTCAAACCCTTTAAGAGGCTTTCAGCTTTATGTTGCAAGCCTCTTTCACCAGGCGTTCTAACCTGTTGCTCAGGCTTGGCCGGTTTTGAGTTGTGGCAATTGGCTACGACTTGATCCATTTGCCTTTCATAGGAGCTTTTTCCTGCAAATGCGTTGAGATCAATGATCTGTAGAAAAACAGTTGCGCCCCACCCTTCGAGAGGATCGGCGCGACCATGGCCCGCCAAGCCACCCGTCAAGGCTTCAACCATCAAACTTAAACCATAGCCTTTGTGACCCGAATCCATGCCACCTAAAGGCAGGATGGTGCCCTTGGGCTCCTGAAAGAGTACCGCTGGGTCGGTACTTGATTGGCCATGCCCATCCATGACCCAAGCTGCAGGAAGCGGCTTCTTCTCTGCATACAAACGGTTGGTCATGCCATTGGTCGTGGCCGAAGTAGACACATCTACCAAAATGGGCATGCTTGAAGTGGGCAAGCCATAGGAGACAGGGTTGGGGGTAAAAACAGGGTCTAAGCCGCCAAAGGGCGCCACACTTTTAGAGTTGGGATCTGAGCAATGCAACTGCATCAGCATGCCTTGATCGGTGGCGCGCTGGTGGTAAGCGGCTAGGCATGCGATGTGATGACTGCGCCTGATCACGACCGTGCAGGTGCCCTGCAATTTGGCTCGATCGATGGCCACTTGCATGGCTTGCAAGACCAACCAAGGGCCAGGCAATCTGTTGCCATCCCATGTGAGGGCTGCTGGAAAGTCAGAAACAACACTCGGCTCCCCTTCTTTGCGCATGCTGCCTTTTTCAAGTTCAGCCAAGTAGGGCGCCAGCAAAGCTAGGCCATGGGTTGTATGGCCCAGCAAGTCACCCTCTACCAGTACTTCGGCCACAGACTTTGCCTTGTCAGCGGGTAGCCCTGCAGACTGCAATAAGTCGATTGCAAATGAGATGAGCTCTGTTGTTTTGTATTTCATAAAAGTTCACATGCCGTTAACATACAACGATACCGCAAAGTGGAGCAGTGATGGCCATCGATAAAGCAAGAATTTTAAAACACCTTCAAACAGAGGTGTACTGCAGGCTAGGCGTTTCACCCATTCACGGCATTGGCGTATTTGCCATCAGAGACATTCCTAAAGGCACCCAGCCTTTGGTCAGCTTGCTCAAGATCAAAGAGTTTTCTTTTTCCAAGAAAGAAATCAAAAAACTGCCGGCAAGCGTTCAAAAAGAGGTTCGCATGTTTTGCTACTACGACAAAGACGAACACCTCATTCCATCCATTGGCCTTAACGCAATGAACATGGCTTTTTACATGAACCACTCTAAAAAGCCCAATATCAAATACTTAAAAAACAATACGCTTTTATCGCTCAGGAAAATAAAAGCGGGTGAAGAATTGTTTTTTGACTACGACCTGGCGTTTGATGAGGAACATCACTTTGAATGATGACTCACCCCCAATCACTTCATTTTGGCCTTTTGATCTGATTCCAAACATCAGGGCTAAAGTCGGTGTGCAAGGGTGACTTGGTATCTAAGGCCAATGGGTGATTTTCATCGGTCATGGCCACAGCAAAGATAGGTTCAAAGTGGGTCACAAACAAGGCTTTGTAGCCATAGTCGTCAACCGGCCCCAAGTTGTAACAATGGTAGCCATTCTTGGCCGCCCACTTCGAAGCCAATAGGCATGCAAAAATGCCGGGCGATCTGTTTTTATACAACGGGTTCCACTGACAAAAACTACCATAAACTTGTTTTCGCTCAGGCAACAAAATTGAAACATCTGTGAGTACCAAATCGCCATTTTCAGAGAAGGCACGAATAATTAAAACATCCAAATTTTGAATGTAGTCCACAAAACCTGCCACCTCTTCAGGGTGAATATAGTAGGCTTCAAAGTGCACTCCCCCCATTTCATAGACATCCTCAATGCTCAAAGTATGCCCAGGCACCACACTTTCAGTGACAGTCAAGCATTTGCATAATTTTTCTAATTCCTTGAATTTGCGTTGCCTTCTGGGCTCGGTCCAGAAGCCATCTGCAGCCACATCGACCAGTCCGTATTTGTCATTGATGGGCACACCATAAGGGCTTTCAGGAGGTAACGCATAAACGATGAAAGGCTTGGCCGCCATTTGCAACATCTCTGGCGTGACATCGATGTAGGGGCACAAGGCATCCCATCTCGAGGTGTAGTACAAAATATCCTCGTGGTAACTTTCTACACACAAGTTATGTTGGTTCCAAGTTTGATAACCAACCCGCATGTCGTCCACCTCTAAAGCCAAGTCAACATGGAAGTCCTCAGCGGCAAGCAGATTGCTTGGGTTATCGCTCATGTTGAGGTTTCTTCAGGTGACTGGGTTGACTCAAGGGCACCAATTCAAAAAAGTCCAAATCAATCTCGTGGTTCCTACTTAAGAACTTAGGATCAATAACCGCCATTTCTTCAATGCGCGTGCTCATTACACGAAAGTGATTGGAGGCATCACTGCCAGAGTCTTTGAGTTGCCGCGTGTATTCGGGTAACAAAGGGCATGCGGCATCAAAGTAGTATTTTTGAAGCTGTGGATCAAATGACAAGGGGTACAACTGACAACTCAAGGGTTTACGATCGCCCAAGCGACATCCCTTATCGCCCAAATGTTCACATTGATCTTCAATGCACAAATGGCGAAACACCTTGGTTTCTTGATGTGTGAGGGTAATTTCAAGCGTTCCAAAGCCCGCATCGACATTGCAACAACTCTGACACTTAGCGCAATGATCAAAAAGCAAGCAAAAGCCCTCAGGTCAAACGGATTGAATTTTTGCATTATGTATCAATGATGGCACTCAAAACAAGAAATGAAAACGAGATAACTTTGCTTCCAAGTTGACTCACCTTAAAATCTGTACAGTTTCAAGCACTGAATGGTTTTCACATGAAGCATCACGCAATTCGAATGGAGGAGGTCGACACCCCCATCATCCCCACCATTGCCGCATTTGTGCGCAACAATCCAGGTACTATTTCTTTGGGTCAGGGCGTTGTCAATTATGGTCCTCCACCGCAAGCCATTGCGGCTCTGCCCAGCCTGATGGGCGACGGCAGCCTGCATAAATACCTTGGCGTCAGCGGCCACCCTGGGTTAATTGAAACCATTCACAACAAACTGGCTCAAGAAAACCAAATCAAACTTGACACACAAGCCATGGTGATGGTCACTGCGGGCAGCAACATGGCTTTCTTAAACTCTGTTTTAGCAGTGGCCGACCCAGGTGATGAGTTCATCTTGCCCATGCCGTTTTATTTCAATCAAGAAATGGCCATTCGCATGTGTGGCTGCATTCCAGTGCCCGTGCCCACCCACCCAGACTGGAGCCTCGATGTGGAGGCAATGGCCGCGGCCATCACGCCGCGCACCCGAGCTATTTTGACGGTCTCGCCCAACAACCCCACGGGTGCTGTTTATTCAGAAGCATCATTAAGGGCTGTCAATGCCCTTTGCGCACAGCATGGGCTCTATCACTTTAGCGACGAAGCCTACGAGTATTTCACTTATGAGGGCGTCAAGCACTTTTCACCCGCCAGCATTCCGGGCGCCATGAAACACACCTTGTCGTTTTTCTCCATGTCTAAAAACTATGGCATGGCCAGTTGGCGAGTAGGCTACGTGGTATTTCCCGCCAACTTGTTTGATGCCATGAACAAGGTGCAAGACACCAACCTCATTTGCGCGCCGATGCCATCACAGTTGCTGGCCTTAGAGGCTTTAAAGCTAGGACGGAACTGGGTTGAGCCCAAGGTCAAAGCTCTGAGCGAAGTACGCCAAACTGTCTACAAAGCGCTAGAGGGTTTAGGCGAACTGGTTCAGTTTCCTCAGACGCAAGGTGCTTTTTATGTGCTTATGAAACTGCCCGGATTGGCTGAAGGTATTGAAGCCATTGAGTTCAATCGCGTCATGACAGAAAAATTCAAAGTCGCGTCTATCCCAGGTTTTGCATTTGGTCTGACCAACACGCAAGAGGCCAACTATCAACGTTTGTCTTACGGCGCCTTAGAGGCCGCCAGCGTGGCTGAGGGCGTACAAAGGTATGTCGCTGCCGTGAAAGACTGGTACGGCGCCTAAATAAGCCTGCTTTGAAGATCTATTGAAGCCCACCCTTGAGGGCGTCGGGCACTGGCAAAGGCAGTACATCAATGCCCTCCTCCAGCAGTTCTTGTGTTTCTTCGAATGAAGCATTGCCGCGAATATTTCTTTCTGCCGATTCACCGTAGTGCATCTTTCGCGCTTCCTCAGCAAAGTTTTTGCCGACATCCTCGGTATTGGCCATCACCTGTTTAACCATTTTCATCCATGCGGCTTGCATGAGTTGCATGGATTGAGGATTGGCATGCGCCACAGGCAAATTGCTTAAATTAGCAGCGTCAGTTGTGGGATTTGTGATGGCTGGCAAATGAGACGCTGCGCCAACACTTTGGCCACCCGCCTCGTCATGTTCATGAGAGGCTTCAGACTTCAACTGCTGAGGTGCAGTGGCGCCAAAATTCAAGCGGGGCGCCGAGGGCAATTTGCGTACCTCGGCGTTCGCACACAGAGGGCAAGCCACCAATCCCCTTTCACGCTGCGACTGGTAGTCTTCTTCTGAACCAAACCAGCCTTCGAAGGTGTGCATGCTTGCGCACTGGAGATTAAGGACTTTCATGCGAGCCTCTCAGCACCACCAAAACGGACTTGAAGCCACAGCTCGGTTTCAATCAGAGGTGCCTGCACCCGAAAGTTCCTGCTCAATTGGCCAACATCTGGGACACTGATCGTGCGCAAAGCGACATCAATGCACCGGGCACAATACCCAAGACCAAGACCAACAAGCCATTCAATGACAGCACCATGCGAACGTCAACGTCGGCAGTGACGGTGGTAGCCGTAACAGCTTCATCAAAGTACATGACCTTCACAACGCGCAAGTAGTAAAACGCGCCAATCAGCGACATGGCCACTGCAAACAGAGCCAAGGCAATGTCAGCTGTATGGCCAGAGGCGACCAAGGCCTGTAACACAGAGAGCTTCGCATAAAAGCCCACCATGGGTGGAATGCCAGCCAAAGAGAACATGCAGATGGCCATGACGCCTGCATACAAAGGGCTGCGGTTGTTCAAGCCAGCCAGATCGGTAATTTCTTCGCTCTCAAAACCTTGACGGGCTAACAACAAGATAATGCCAAATGTTGCCAAGGTGGTAAGGACATAACCTACGACATAGAACATGGCCGAGCTGTAGGCGTTGGCACCCATGGCTGCATTGCCACTGACCACGCCAGACATCAAACCAATCAGCACGAAACCCATTTGGGCAATGGTGGAATAAGCCAGCATGCGCTTCAGGTTGGTTTGTGCAATGGCCGCCAAGTTACCCACCAACAATGAGGCAATGGCCAAGAGGGCCAACATTTGCTGCCAATCGATGGCCATCGGTAACAAGCCCTCTACCAACAAACGAATGGTGATGGCAAATGCCGCGAACTTAGGCGCACCCGCAATCATGAGGGTAGCCGCTGTTGGGGCGCCTTGGTAAACATCGGGTACCCACATGTGGAAAGGCACCACGCCCAGTTTGAATGCCAAACCAGACACCACAAACACCAAACCAAACACCAACACTTGGTGTTTGACTTGGCCGCTGGCAATGACTTTGAAAACAGTGGCCAAGTCCAAAGAACCTGTCGCACCATAAAGCATGGACATGCCATACAACAAGAAACCAGAAGCCATGGCACCCAAGACGAAGTACTTCATGGCTGCCTCAGTGGCCTGTGCGTTGTCGCGGCGCAAGGCTACCAGTGCATAGCTAGACAAAGTCAGCAGTTCAAGTCCCAAATACAAAACCAAAAAGTTTTGGCCTGAGATCATGACACTCATGCCCAGCAATGCAAACACAGACAAGCTGAAAATTTCACCCCCGCGCAACATGTCGCGATCGGCGGCGTAAGGTCTTGCGTACACCAAGGTCGCCATGACGGCGATGGTAGCGAAACACTTGAGCCAATGGCCCATCGGGTCACTGACCACCAAACGACCAAAGCCATAAAGCGTGTGACCTGAATCGGCGTAGAGGGCATGCAGCAGTGCCACGCCACCAAGAGACACCAAACTTAAAACATAAGTCACAGTGCGCTTAGGGCTTGTGACCAGCAGGTCTACCAGCGCAATGACGCAGGCCATGACCAGCAACACGATTTCCGGGTAAACCGTCATCCAGCTGGTTGAGTCAATCATGTCTATTCTCTCTATCTTAAAGTTTCAGCTGACCACCAGCGATCAAGGCAATTTGGAGACAGCGACGTGCTCCAACAAATTGGCCACAGAGACTTCCATCACATCGGTGAAGGGTTTAGGGTACAAGCCCATGTAAAGCACCGCAATGGCCAGCAAGGCCATGACTGTGAACTCTCGTGCATTGATGTCGGTGAGTTCTTTCACATCGTCGTTGGTGACAGGGCCCAAGTAAACGCGCTTGAACATCCACAGGGTGTAAGCAGCGCCAAAGATCAAGGCAGAGGCGGCCAACATGCCCACCACGAAGTCAAATTTGACAGCGCCCAAAATGACCATCCACTCACCCACAAATCCTGCCGTGCCTGGCAAACCGCAGTTGGCCATGGCGAAAAGCAAAGCGAAAGCAGCAAACTTGGGCATGGTGTTGACCACACCGCCGTAGCTTGAAATTTCTCGGGAGTGAACACGGTCATAGAGCACGCCAATTGACAAGAACATACCAGCCGACACAAAACCGTGCGCGATCATTTGCACCAAGCCACCCGACACGCCCAGCGGGTTGAAGATAAAAAAGCCCAAGGTGACGAAGCCCATGTGTGCCACGGATGAATACGCCACCAGTTTTTTCATGTCTTGCTGCACCATGGCCACCAAGCCCACATAGATCACGGCCACCAAGGACAACACAATCATGAAGGTGCCCCATTCTTGCGCTGCATCGGGTGCAATGGGCATAGAAAAACGCAAGAAACCGTAGGCACCCAGCTTCAACATGATGGCCGCCAGCACAGCAGAGCCGCCTGTAGGCGCTTCAACGTGCACATCGGGCAACCAAGTATGAACGGGCCACATTGGCACCTTGACCGCAAAGGCCGCAAAGAATGCAAAGAACAAAAAGTTTTGCGCTGTTGCAGACAAAGGCAGTTCGTGCCAAGTTGCAATGTCAAAACTTCCGCCCGATTGGATGTACAAAAAGATCAAAGCGATCAAAGTCAGGAGAGAGCCCAACAAGGTGTACAAGAAAAACTTGAAGGCTGCATAGATCTTGTTGGGGCCGCCCCAAATACCAATGATCAAATACATGGGAATTAGCGTGGCTTCAAAGAACACGTAGAACAACAGACCGTCTAAGGCTGAGAACACGCCAATCATCAGCCCAGACAGGATTAAGAAAGCGGCCATGTATTGGTTGAGTTTGCGTGTAATGACTTCCCAACCCGCAATGATCACAACCACATTGATGAAGGCCGTCAGAATGATGAGCCACAGAGAGATTCCATCAACACCCAAGTGGTAGTTGACATTGAAACGTTCAATCCAAGAGGCTTTTTCGACAAACTGCATGTCAGCGGTATCGAGTTTGAAACCCGCATACAAAGGCAGCGTGACCAAAAAACTCACAATGGCGCCGACCAGCGACAACCAGCGCACAGATTGCGCTTGTTCATCACGGCCCAAGGCCAATAAAACAATGCCGAACGCAATAGGCGTCCAAATGGCAAGGCTCAACATTCCCATTTTGCTAATCCTTATTTGTTGAGCCAGACGAAGTACGTCATGAGCAAAAAGATACCCAAGATCATGACCAAGGCGTAGTGGTAAAGATAGCCCGTCTGCAACTTGCGCGTCCAGTTAGAGACCATGCCCACAAACTTCCAAGAGCCATTCACAATCAAGCCGTCGATCAAGGTGCGATCGCCGACTTTCCAAAGACCATTGCCCAAGGCACGTGCGCCGCGCGCCAAAATGTTTTCATTGATCCAGTCCATGTAGTACTTGTTCTCAAGCAACACCACCAAGGGACGCAAGGCACGGCCAATGGAAGCAGGCACGGCAGGGTTGATCAAGTACATGTACCAAGCCACCACCACACCCGCCAAGGCAAGCCAAAACGGTGCTGTAGTCACTGCATGCACAGCCATGGCCACAGGGCCGTGGAACGCATCGGCCAATGCTTTCATACCAGCATGCTTTTCAGCATCAATGTAGATAGCATCTTTGAAGAAATCACCAAACAGCATGGGCTGGATGGCCATGAAACCAATGACCACCGACGGGATGGCCAACAAAATCAGAGGCACTGTGACCACCCAAGGTGACTCGTGAGGGCTGTGACTGTTGTGGTCATCATGGTGATCGCTGTGGTGATCGCCGTGGTGTGCATCAGGGTTCTGGTCGTAGCGCTCTTTGCCATGGAACACCAAGAAGTACATGCGGAAAGAATAGAATGCTGTGACAAATACGCCAGCCAACACTGCAAAGTTGGCAAAGCCAGCAGCAGCCAAGTTGCTTTCGTGCACAGCTTCAATGATGCTGTCTTTGGAGTAGAAACCTGAGAATAAAGGCGTGCCGATTAAAGCCAAAGAACCCAGCAAGGAAGTGATCCAAGTGATGGGCATGTACTTGCGCACGGCGCCCATGTAACGAATGTCTTGGTTGTGGTGCATGCCCATAATGACCGAGCCGGCACCTAAAAACAGCAGAGCTTTGAAGAAGGCGTGGGTCATGAGGTGGAACACTGCCACCGAATAGGCTGATGCACCCAATGCCACTGTCATGTAGCCTAATTGAGACAAGGTGGAATAAGCCACCACCCGCTTGATGTCATTTTGGATGATGCCCAAGAAGCCCATGAACAAGGCCGTGATGGCACCAATGATCATGATGAAATTCAAGGCCGTTTCAGACAACTCGAACAAAGGTGACATGCGGGCCACCATGAAAATACCTGCAGTGACCATGGTGGCTGCGTGGATCAAAGCTGAAATGGGTGTGGGGCCTTCCATGGAGTCTGGCAGCCACACATGCAAAGGAAACTGAGCTGACTTGCCCATGGCACCAATGAACAAGCAAATACAAATGACCGTGATCAACATCCACGAAGTACCAGGCAATGTAAGGGCACTGAGGTCTGCTGCTTGGGCAAATGCTTCTGTGTAATTCAGGGTGCCCGTGTAGGCGGCAATGAGGCCAATGCCCAAGATAAAGCCAAAGTCGCCCACCCGATTCACCAAGAAGGCTTTCATGTTGGCAAAAATGGCGGTGGGTTTGTTGTACCAAAAACCGATGAGCAGGTAGGACACCAAGCCCACAGCTTCCCAGCCAAAAAACAACTGCAACATGTTGTTGCTCATCACAAGCATCAGCATGGAAAAAGTGAACAAAGAGATGTAGGCAAAGAAACGGTTGTAACCTTCGTCTTCATCCATGTAGCCAATGGTGTAGATGTGAACCATGAGGGACACAAAGGTGACGACGCACATCATCATGGCGGTCAGGCCATCGACCATGAAACCCACCTCCATGGTGAGGCCGCCCACAGTCATCCAGGTATAGAGGGTTTCATTGAAGCGCGCGCCATCGATGGCCACACTCTTCAAAGTAGAGGCTGACAAAATGAATGCAATGAGCACGCCCAAAATAGTGAGCGTGTGTGTGAGGCGGCGACCGATCCAGTTGCCACCAAATTGCGTCCCTAAAATGCCTGCCAATAAAGCGCCCACCAAGGGGGCCATAGGCACTGCAAGCAGCGTCGTTGCGTTGAGGGTTTGGCTCATGTTCTTTTAACCTCTTAACCCTTGAGCGAATCTAGTTCATCCACATTGATGCTGCTCATGTTGCGGAACAACAGCACCAAAATGGCCAAACCGATGGCGGACTCGGCGGCTGCCACTGTCAAGATGAAGAACACGAAAACTTGTCCATGCATGTCGCCCAAATAGTGAGAGAAAGCCACAAAATTCATATTGACAGCCAAGAGCATCAGCTCAATGGCCATCAACAACACAATCAAATTCTTTCGGTTCAAAAAGATACCGATGACCGAGAGGGCAAACAACATAGCGCCCAACGACAAAAAGTGTCCAAGTGTCAACGTCATTGTTTGGTCTCCTTGGGGGCATCCGCATCAGCAGGCACTTCTGGCGCTTTAGGCGCCTCCCCTACTTTCACAGCATCCATTTTCATAACGACCAAACGATCGCTGGGAAGGACATTAACTTGCTCGGAAGCGCTGATGGCTTTGCTGTCTTTGCGCTGACGCAGCGTGAGTGCAATGGCTGCAATCATGGCCACCAACAAAATAGCGGCCGCCACTTGAATGGGCATGAGGTATTCGGTGTAAAGCAAGATACCTAAGGCCTTGCTGTTGGAAATTTGTGGCCCAATTTGACCGACAGCAGCAGCTACTTTGGGGGCCTCAGAAGTTCTAAAACCACTCATTAGCACTGCCGCCATTTCGAGTGCAATGAGAGCGCCCAAAGAAGCAGCCAAAGGAAAGTGTTTCCAGAAACCTTGGCGCAAAGTGTCTAAGTTGAGGTCAAGCATCATGACCACAAACAAAAACAGCACCATCACGGCACCCAAGTAAACCAAGACCAAGACCATGGCCAAGAACTCGGCTTGGAGCAGCAACCACAACCCCGAAGCCTGGGAGAAAGCCAACATGAGAAACAACACGGCATGCACCGGGTTGCGCGCAGTCACGACTCGGAATGATGCAAACAGCAGCACCACCGAGAAGAGATAAAAGAAACCAGTTTTGACGTCCATGGGTTGTCGCTTGTTAGTTTTTGTAAATCAACCGATCAACGGTATTTGGCATCAGCCGCCCTGGCCTGCGCAATGTCTTTTTCATAGCGATCACCGACAGCCAGGAGCATTTCTTTGGTGTAGTGCAAATCGCCACGTTTCTCGCCGTGGTATTCCAAAATAGAAGTTTCGACAATGGAATCAACAGGGCAGCTTTCTTCGCAGAAACCACAGAAGATGCACTTGGTTAAATCGATGTCATAGCGCGTGGTTCTGCGCGAGCCATCCGTTCGGACTTCGGACTCAATGGTGATGGCCATTGCAGGGCAAACAGCCTCACACAATTTGCAAGCAATGCAACGCTCTTCGCCGTTTTCATAGCGGCGCAAAGCGTGTAAGCCCCTGAAGCGAGGAGACAACGGTGTCTTCTCTTCGGGGAACTGCAGGGTGACTTTACGACGAAAAGCATAACGCCCCGTCAAGGCCATGCCCTTGACCAACTCAAACAGCATGAAGCTCTTGAGAAAGTCTTTGAGCGAAAAATTGGATACAGCCACTGTAGACATGTCTTAACCCGGTTACTTCCAAATGTTCCAAGGCGAATGCAACCACGCGCCCACAATCAACAGCCACACCAAAGTGACTGGAATGAAAATCTTCCAACCCAAACGCATGATCTGGTCATAACGGAAGCGCGGGAAAGTGGCGCGAATCCAAATGAACATAGACACCACGAGGAAGGTTTTGATGCCCAACCAAATCCAACCAGGAATGAAGTTGAACAAAGCACTGTCGATGGGTGACATCCAGCCGCCCAAGAACATGATCACAGCCAAGATGGACACCAACCACATGCTGGCGTATTCGGCCAAGAAGAAGATGGCAAAGCCCATGCCAGAGTACTCCACCATGTGGCCCGCCACAATTTCGGCTTCACCTTCCACCACGTCAAAGGGGTGGCGGTTGGTTTCAGCCACACCTGAAATAAGGTAGACCATGAAGATCGGGAACAAAGGCAACCAGTTCCATGACAAGAAGTTCAGGCCCATGCTGGCCATTTCGCCTTTGCCCTGAAGCAGCACAATTTCAGTCAGGTTCATGCTGCCAGTGACCATGATGACCACCACAAAGCAAAAGCCCATGGCAATTTCGTAGCTCACCATTTGGGCAGAGGCGCGCAATGCACCCAAGAAGGCGTACTTTGAATTTGAGGCCCAGCCCGCAATGATCACACCGTAAACCTCAATGGAGGTGATGGCCATGACCAACAACAAGCCTGCGTTGATGTTGGTGAGCGCCACTTCGGGTCCAAAGGGAATGGCCACCCAAGCGGCCAAGGCCGGCATGATGGCCATGATGGGGCCAAGCCGGAACAAGCCAAGGCTAGCAGCCGAGGGGTTGATCAGTTCTTTGGTGAGCAGTTTGATGGCATCGGCAAAGGGTTGCAACAAACCAAACGGGCCGACGCGGTTGGGGCCTAAGCGAACCTGCATGAACCCCAGCAGTTTGCGTTCCCATAAAGTGAGGTAAGCCACAGACAACAAAAGTGGCAACAAGACACACACAATCTTCAGCAGGATCCACAAGACGGGCCACACCAAAGTAGCCCACCATGTTTCTGAAATGGCGTTAAGGCCGCCATTGTAAAGAGCGTCGATCATGCCTGCACTCCCTCAGCAAGCGTCTTGGCATTTCGGGCGTCTGCCGTCAGTTGCAAGGACGGCGCGCGTCGAACCAAGCTGTCGAGTTGATAAATAGAAGCCACGCAAGGCGCGTCGGCATTGCCAGCCAAGCGCACTTCAGAACTGCATTCGTTGCTCAAATTCAATGGCGTATCGGCAATTTGTTTCAACACGTCTTGCGAAGTTTCGAAAGCAAACTGAGGCAGGTTCAGCATGTTGGCCAAGACGCGCAACACCTTCCAGGCCGGACGGGTTTCGGCCAAGGGCTTGACCACCGCATGGAAGCTTTGCAAACGTCCTTCTGCATTGACGAAGCTGCCAGATGTTTCAGTAAACGGTGCAATGGGCAGCAAGACGTCTGAGAAAGACATGTTGGTTTTGAAAGGGCTGAGCGTGACAACCATTTGCATGGCAGCCAAGGCAGCCACAGCTTTGGCGCCTGCAGCTGCATCTTCAACAGGCTCGGTGTTCAGTAGCAAAACCGCTTTCAAACCACCCGCCAGCATTTGTGCTGCATTCAAGCCACCCGTCTGTGGCTCTGCTTTGGCCCACTGTGCGCCCACTGTGTTGGCAGCTTCTGTGAGATAGCCATAAGTTGCGCCAGTTTGATAAGCAATCCACTTGGCCAAGCTAAGCAAGCTAGACGCATTGGCGTGGTGTGCTGCTGCATTGCCCAACAAAACAGCTTTGCGGTCGCCGCCCAAGAGTGACTTGGCAATGGCTTGTGCCTCTGGCGTTGCTTGACCTTGAGCAGGCGCAGATACGCCCTTCTCTGCCGCAACTGCCGCGGCCACATTGGCCAAGCTTTGCGCCCAAGCACTGGCCTCTTGCACATCGGCATGCGCCACTGGCATGGCCCACGCATCGGCTGCATTGAACAATGCCTTGGAGGTGATGGCATTGACCTGAGCGCCATTGCGTTGCGCTTGGCGAATGCGCTGCGCAAACAAGGGATGGTCTTTGCGCAAATTGCTGCCAACGACCAACACACGTTGGAGTTGTGTCAGGCTGGCAATAGAGGTACCCAAATAACGCACGCCTTCGGCTTTGGCAAACTCTGCATTGCGCAATCGGTAATCGATGTTGTCAGAGCCCAATGAACGCACCAAAGTGCTGGCCAAATGCAGTTCTTCAAGTGTGCTGTGTGGGCTGACCAAAGCGCCAATGCTGCTTGCACCATGGTCTTTGCTGATTTGATTCAGGCCATTGGCCACATATTCCAAGGCAGTTTGCCAATCAATTTCTTTCCACTCACCACCCTGCTTGATCATGGGCGCGCGCAGACGGTCTGAACTGTTCAAAGCTTCGTAAGAGAAACGATCGCGGTCGGCAATCCAGCACTCATTGACTTCTTCGTTTTCCAAAGGCACTACACGGAGCACTTCGTTGTTTTTAACTTGGACCACCAAGTTGGCACCCGATGAATCGTGCGGTGCAATCGATTTGCGACGAGACAACTCCCAAGTACGAGCGCTGTATCGGAAGGGTTTACTGGTGAGTGCACCCACGGGGCAAATGTCAATCATGTTGCCTGACAGCTCAGAGTCAACCGATTGGCCTACGAAGGTTTCAATTTCGGCGTGCTCGCCGCGGTGGGACATGCCCAACTCCATGACACCGGCCACCTCTTGGCCAAAGCGAACACAACGTGTGCAGTGAATGCAACGGCTCATCTCTTGCATGCTGACGAGGGGGCCCACATCTTTGTGGAACACCACTCGTTTTTCTTCTTCGTAACGTGAACCCGAACCGCCATAACCCACGGCCAAATCTTGCAATTGGCACTCACCGCCTTGATCGCAAATGGGGCAATCAAGCGGGTGATTAATGAGCAAGAACTCCATGACCGACTGCTGCGCCTTGATGGCTTTGTCTGACTTGGTGCGAACAATCATGCCTTGCGTCACAGGTGTCGCACATGCAGGCATCGGCTTGGGTGCCTTTTCAACATCGACCAAACACATGCGGCAGTTGGCCGCAATGCTCAATTTCTTGTGATAGCAGAAGTGAGGAATGTAAGTGCCGGCCTTTTCAGCGGCATGCATGACCATGCTGCCCTCAAGGACCTCAACTTTTTGACCGTCTAGTTCAATTTCAACCATGTTTGTTCTGCCGTCTCAAACGTAAGCTGGGACCATGCAGGTCTTGTGCTCAACGTGGTACTCAAATTCGTGACGGAAATGTTTGATCATTCCGCGCACAGGCATGGCGGCGGCATCACCCAAAGCGCAAATGGTGCGACCTTGAATGTTGTCTGCCACCGAGTTCAAGAGGTCGAGGTCGCTTGCGCGGCCTTGGCCATTTTCAATTCTGTCAACCATGCGCCACAACCAACCCGTGCCTTCACGGCAAGGTGTGCATTGGCCACACGATTCATGGGAGTAGAAATAAGACAAACGTTGCAAAGACTTGACCATGCAACGCGTGTCGTCCATGACGATGACCGCACCTGATCCGAGCATGGAACCGGCTTTGGCAATCGAGTCATAGTCCATGGTGATATCCATCATGATGTTGGCGGGCAACACTGGGGCTGAAGAACCGCCGGGAATGACCGCTTTCAAGGAGCGACCACCGCGCATGCCGCCAGCCAACTCCAAGAGCTTGGGGAACGAGGTGCCCAATGGAATTTCATAGTTGCCAGGACGCTCAACGTCGCCACTGATGGAGAAGATTTTGGTGCCGCCGTTGTTGGGCTTGCCACATTCCAAATAGGCCTGGCCGCCATTGCGAATGATCCAAGGAACCGCCGCAAAAGTTTCGGTATTGTTGATAGTGGTGGGTTTGCCGTACAAGCCGAAACTTGCGGGAAATGGCGGTTTGAAACGTGGTTGGCCTTTTTTGCCTTCCAAGGATTCAAGCAAAGCCGTTTCTTCACCACAGATGTAAGCCCCAAATCCATGCGTAGCGTGCAACTGAAAGTTGAAGTTGCTGCCCAGGATCTTGTCACCCAAGAAGCCTGCTGCGCGAGCCTCTTCTAGGGCTGCTTCAAATCGCTCGTAGGTTTGAAAAATTTCGCCATGAATGTAGTTGTAACCCACATTGATGCCCATGGCATAAGCGGCAATGGCCATGCCTTCAATCACGATGTGCGGATTGAATTGCATGATGTCACGGTCTTTGCAAGTGCCGGGCTCGCCTTCGTCAGAATTGCAAACCAAATACTTTTGACCTGGGAACTGACGGGGCATGAAGCTCCACTTCAGGCCGGTGGGAAAACCAGCGCCGCCTCGGCCACGCAAAGCAGATTCTTTAACTGTGGCAATGACTTGGTCTTGTGTCAAACCTTCACCGCCATCTTGCCCCAAAATTTTGCGCAAAGCTTGGTAGCCGCCACGAGCTTCGTAATCTTTCAGGCTCCAGTTGTGGCCATTCAAACCCGACATGATTTGCGGGTTGATGTGACGCTCGTGGAAAGAAGACTCCAAGCCACTGGCCGCAAAGCGGGACAACAATTGATTCAGATCAGCGCTCATGCTGCGCCTCCAGATTTTTGCAAAGTATCGATCAAATCGTCTAGCTTTTCGTTGCTCATGAAGCTGCACATGGTGCGGTCGTTGACCAACAACACAGGCGCATCGGCGCATGCGCCTTGGCATTCGCTGGGCTGCAAAGTGAACAGGCCATCAGAGGTAGTTTCACCCACTTGAATGCCCAAACGCTTTTGCAAATGAACCAGGGCTTGCTGACCACCATGCAACTGGCAAGGTAAATTGTTACAAACGTTGAGCTTGTACTTGCCCAATTTTTGCTGGTTGTACATGTTGTAAAAAGTAGTGACTTCGTGCACAGCCATGGGCGCCATGCCCAGGTAGTCGGCCACAACTTTTTCGCTTTCTGCACTAACCCAGCCGAGCTCTTGCTGCACGATGGCCAAGCAAGCCATGACAGCCGATTG